>Ga0209157_1000029_pt1 | contig 121740 bp, 129 predicted proteins | sample GraSoiAngelo_135_FD_185892 | JGI IMG/M metagenome (GOLD analysis project Ga0209157, IMG submission 185892) | Grasslands soil microbial communities from the Angelo Coastal Reserve, California, USA - 14_0929_05_40cm (SPAdes) (version 2) | ecosystem: Environmental > Terrestrial > Soil >... | reverse complement strand
CCCGCCCATCACTCGTTCGAGGTCCCGGCCCTTCAGCCACGGCAACTCCTCGGTGAACATCGTCACGCATTGCCGATACGAGCACGGCATGCGCGTGATGTCGGTGCCCCAGAACGAGCGCTCGGGGCCGAACGCCTCGAAGATCTGGCGCAGATAGCCGTGGATGTTCTTGTACGGGTAGGGCTGGCTCGAATAGCTCGGTGCGCCCGACATCTTGACCCCGACGTTGGGATACTTCGCGAGCGCCAGCATGTCCTTGAGATCGGCGAACGCCGGATCGTCGGTGACCCCGGTGCCGCCGCCGCTGCGCCCGAGGTGATCGATGTGCAGCTTCAGGCGCGGGTGCCGCTCCGCGATTTTCGTCAGCGCGGCCATGTGCCCGCCGGCCAGGAGCCCGACCGGTAGCCCCGCCCTCTCGCATGCAGCCCAGAACCAGTCGAGCGAGCCGTCGGTCCACCAGGCCTTCTGATGCGGTTGGTTGAACGTGAACCGGAACCCGAGCATCCCCGGCCGATCGCGCCAGCGCGCGACGATCTTCTCGCGATCGGGGCTCTCGAGATCGAAATGCCCGAGGATGCAGAACTTGTCGGGGTGCCGGCGCACCGCCTCGACGGCGAGCACGTTGACGGCCTCGCCGAGAGAGCTGGGCGGATGGATCACCGCGCAATCGACCCCGGCCGAGGCCATCTCGGCCAGCGCATCATCGACCGAATAGGTCGGGATCTGGCGATGGTGCGCGCTCATCTTGCCGTTCTGCCAGAGGTGGATCTGCGAATCGACGATCAGCATGGCATCGTCCTCCCGTCTGCGAGCGACTATACTACGGGCGGCTCGGCACCCCACTTCCAGGAGGAGATCGTGACCAAGATCCTCACACCCCCCCAACCCGCCCCGGTCATGGACATCGCGCGTGATCTGCTGCCCCCCGGCATGGAGCTGGTCGTCGCCGATCCGAGCAAGCCCGAGTTCTACGACAAGGCCGCCGACGCCGAGTACTATCTAGGCTCGCCGCGCACCGGTATCGGCAACGAGTTCTTCCGCGCCGCGCCCAGGCTGAAGCTCATCCAGCTCACCAGCGCGGGCTACGATCGCGTCGACGTCGAGGCCGCGCGCAAGGCCAAGGTGCCCGTCGCCAACAACGGCGGCGCCAACTCGGTCGCCGTGGCCGAGCACGCCGTCATGCTCATGCTCGCCGTGCTCAAGAAGCTCGTGTACCACCACAACAACGTCGTCGCCGGCAAGTGGCGCACCGCCGACTTCGCCGAGAACCGCACCTACGAGGTCGAGGGCAAGCGCCTGGGCATCGTCGGCCTCGGCAACATCGGCAAGAAGGTCGCGCGCCGCGTTCAGGGCTTCGACATGGACGTCCGCTACTACGACATCCTCCGGCTCACCGAGGACCAGGAGGACGCGCTCGGCGTGCGCTTCATGCTCTTCACCGAGCTCCTGCGCACCTCCGACGTCGTCACCCTGCACGTGCCGCTGAACGACGTGACCCGCAAGATGATCTCGACGCGCGAGCTCGCGATGATGAAGAAGGGCGCGATCCTCATCAACACCTGCCGAGGACCGGTCGTCGACGAGGACGCCCTGCACCGAGCCCTCACGTCCGGCACGATCGCCGCCGCCGGCCTCGACGTGATGGTGGAGGAGCCACCGAAATCGAATCACCCGCTGTTCTCGCTGCCGAACGTCACACTCACCCCGCACAGCGCGGGGCCGACGTGGGACAACTTCACCAAGGCGTACCGCAATGGCTTCGACAACATCCAGCGCATGGAAGCCGGGCGGGCGCCGCTCTGGGTCGTTCCCGAGCTGCGCAGCCTGCTGGCCTGAGCTCGCGCATGCGACTCGAGCTCGGCTGGTCCGACGTCGACGAGGTGACCGCGGCGCCCGCGACGCGCCTGGCGGGCAAGCGGCTCGAGGTCGATCTCGACGGGCTGCGCGAGCTCCTGTCCGCCGATCCGCGGCTCACCCGGATTCGCCTCGACCTCGCACATCCCGGCGAGCGCTGTCGCATCGCCCGCGTGTTCGACGTGGTCGCGCCGCGGGCGAAGACCGACGGCGGCGAGGACTTCCCGGGTGTCCTCGGGAGCGTGGCGCGGGCCGGCCACGGAAGGACCCTGGCGCTCGGGGGTGTGGCGGTGGTCGCGACGGATCAACAGACGGACAACGTCGGCACCCTCGCCGTGATCGACATGGCCGGCCCCAATGCGGCGCTCTCGGCGTTCGGGCGCACGCACAACCTCGTGATTTCGGCGTGGCCCTCGCCGTCCACCGAGCGTTCGGACTATCTCGCCGCGGTTCGGCTCGCCGCGCTGAAGACCGCGGTGCATCTGGCCGGGACGGCGCGCGAGGCCGAGCCCAACCGCGTCGACGTGTTCGAGCTGCCGCCCTCTCCGCGCGTGCCGCCGGAGCTCGCCCACCTGCCGCGCGTGGCGTACGTGTTCCAGATCCACTCGCACCAGCGCCCGACCGGCCTCGACGAGGGCATTCTCTACGGCGATCCCGTCCGCCGCATGCTGCCGACGATCGTGCACCCCAACGAGGTGCTCGACGGCGCGGTGCTCCGCGGCTTCATGGGCCGCAGCGTCACCACGTGGGCGATCCAGAACCATCCGATGATCAGGGCGCTCTACGCGCAGCATGGCCGCACGCTCTGGTTCGCGGGTGTCGTCGTCACCGTCGCCCAGGCGACCGAGCCCGAGCGCGTGCGCTCGGCGTTTCTCACCGCCGGCCTCGTCGCCCACGCCCTCGGGGCCGACGGCGCGGTCCTGACCAAGATCGGCGGCGGGGCGCCGCACGTCGACATGGCTCAGGCGGCCGCGCACTGCGAAGCGCTCGGCGTCAAGACGACGGCCGTCGTCGAGGACATGTCGACGGACGGTAGCGCGGAGGGCATGCTGCTCTTCGATTTCCCGGGAGTCGACGCGCTGGTGAACGTCGGGAGCAGCCAGGAGCCGATCATCTTGCCGGCGATGGAGCGTGTCGTCGGCGCCGACGATATCGCGTCGAAGCTCCTGGGCGAGACGCGCGCCACCTACGGCGGGCTCTGCGGCGCGATCGAGCAGGTCGGAGCGACCAGAGTGATGGCGGAGGTGCGGTGATGGCAGCTGGGACCTTGCGGGTTGTCTGCTACCTCAACCAGTTCTTCGGCCAGCTCGGCGGCGAGGAGAAAGCCGGCGTCGGGCCGCAGGTGGTCGACGGCGCCGTCGGCGCCGCGCGGGCCGTTCAGCAGGCGCTCGGCGACGCGGGCACGGTCGTCGCGACGGTGATCTGCGGCGACAACTACGCGGCCGAGCAGGCCGAGCGCGCGACCGCCGAGCTGGTCTCGCTGGTGGCCGCGGCGCGCCCCGATTTGCTGGTCGCGGGGCCCGCGTTCCTGGCGGGCCGCTACGGCGTCGCGTGCGGCGCGCTCTGCGTCGCGGCGCAGGCCGAGCTGAAGATTGCGACCGTTACTGGCATGCACGCCGAGAATCCCGGCGTCGAGCTCTACCGCCGTCAGGTCTACGTCGTCCAGACTGGCGCGGAGGCCACGCGCATGCTCCCGGAAGTGCAGCGGCTCGTCGCGCTCGGGTTGAAGCTCGCCCGCGGCGAGGCGATCGGCGCCCCGGCCGCTCACGGATATTTCGCCCGCGGTGTGACGCGCAATATCGTCGCCGGCGCCAACGCCGCCGACCGGGCCGTCGCGATGCTGCTCGACAAGCTGGCCGGCCGGGCCTTCACGACCGAGGTCCCGAGACCGGCGTTCCCGCCCGTCGCAGCGCCGCGCCTCGTCAAGACGCTCGCCGGCGCGACGATCGCGCTCGTCACCGACGGCGGCCTGGTCCCGCGCGGCAACCCCGACGGCATCGAGGCGCTGAACGCGACGCGCTACGGCGCCTACAGCATCGAGGGCAAGTCGAGCCTCGACGCGGCCCAGTACGACAATCCTCATCGCGGCTACGACACGACCTGGGTGAAGCAGGATCCGCACCGTCTGGTCCCGGTCGACGTCGCCCGCGAGCTGGAGCAGAGCGGCGCCATCGGCAAGCTGCATGAAACCATCTACTCAACGGTCGGCGTCGCGACCACGCTCGCCCAGAGCGCGCGCATGGGCCGCGAGATCGCGGAAAAGCTGCGCGCGGCCGGCGTCGACGCCGTCATCCTCACCTCCACCTGAGGCACCAGCACTCGCTGCGGCGCAGCGATCACGCGAGAGCTCGAGCGGGCGGGGCTGCCGACGGTGCAGGTCTCGACCATGACGCCGGTCGCGGTAATGGTCGGCGCCAATCGCATCGTGTCCGCCGCGGGCATCATCCATCCGCTCGGCAGCGCGGACCTCTCGCCCGAGGACGAGAAGGCGCTGCGGCGGCGCATCGTCGAGCAGGCGCTGCAAGCGCTCCGGACCGAGGTCGCGAAACCCACGGTGTTCGGGCGCGAATGACGGCACCCGTCCGGCTCGACGTCTTCTCCGACTACCTGTGCCCCTGGTGCTACAACGCCGCGGTGCGGCTTCGCGAGATCCAGCGGGCCTACGGCGAGCGCGTCAGGCTCCACTGGCGGACCTTCCCGCTGATTCCCGGCGAGCAGCCTGACCGGCGCGTCACGCAGAAGACGCGCGAGGGCCGGCAGCGCGTCGGCGCCGAGGAGCCGCGCGCGTTCTTCGTCCCGCCGGCGATCGACACCCCGCTGCCGTCCTCGAGCGTCCCGGCGCTGACAGCCGCCAAGTGCGCCGAGCTCCAGGGCGAAGCCGCGTTCGAACGGTTTCACGAGCGCCTCTTCACCGCGCATTTTCGCGACAACCTCGACATCTCGCGCCCCGAGGTGCTGCGCACCCTTCTCCGCGAGACCGCGCTCGATCCGGCGCGCTTCGAGGCCGACTACGCCGGCGAGGCGTACGAGGCCGTGCTGCGGGACTGCGCCGAGGGTGCCGCGTGGTTCGGCGTGTCCGGCCTGCCGACGGTCGTCCTCAACGAGAAGCTCTCGCTGGTTGGCGCCGTGCCGACGGACCGCTATCGCCTGCTCATCGACTGGATCCTGGCCGGCGAGCCGGGCGGTGTCATTCCGCTGGCGCCCGAGACGGCGACGAGCGCCGGTCAGAGCCCGGTGGAGACTCGCGAGGGGGGCCGCGAGTCTACGCGGCGATGAGGACGATCGAGACGGCGAGGAGCACCCCCATCGCGACGTTGAACGCCCGGAGCCGGCGCGGGCTCCGGAGCATGCGCTGGACCGTGGCGCCGAACGCCAGCCACACGAAGCAGCTCGGCAGCGCCGCGAGGAAGAACAGCCCGCCGAGATAGACGGACTGCACGACCGGGCTCCCCGCCCCCGCGCTGAGAAACGTTCCCGCCGCGCTCGCGCTCACGAGCCACGCTTTCGGGTTCACCCACTGAAAAGCCGCAGCCTTGAAATAGCCGACGGGCTGGGGCTCTCGAGTCGTTTCGAGACCGATCGAGGTCGCGATCCTCCACGCGAGCCAGAGCAGGAACGCCGCGCCGCCCCAGTTGAGCGTCTTCAGCACGAGGGGATGGCCGAGGACGACGCTCCCCAGCCCCAGCGGCACCAGAAACATCATGAGCCCCATGCCGGTCGCGACACCCAAGAGGCACGGAAGCCCTTTGAGGAGGCCGGCGTTCGCCCCGGCGGCCGTCACCATGATGTTGCTGGGGCCGGGCGTGACCGCGGCCACCACCGCGAAGAGAAGGAACGCGACGAGTTGCTCCGTAGTCGTACTCTTGTCTCCAGTGCCTACCAAGGAGACCAGATCGGGCGGCGCGGGTCTTGAACGATCTTGCGGGGACCCGATCGGCGGCTGGATCGCCAGCGCCAGGCCGGCCGAGGGCGTGGAGCTGTTCCGCGCGTGGTTCGCCGGCCGGGCATACGAGAAGCATCGTCACGATACCTACGCGATCGGCCTGACCGACAGCGGCGTCCAGGTCTTCGACTATCGGGGCGCGGCGCGGGCGTGCCTGCCGGGCCAGGTCGCCGTGCTGTACCCGGACGAGGCCCACGACGGCCGCGCCGGCACCGCCGAGGGGTTCGGCTATCGGATCGTCTACGTGGAGCCCTCGCAGCTCGCCGAAGCGCTGCGAACGCTCCGCGGCCGCGCCTGCCCGCTGCCGTTCGTGGGCGATCCGGTGTCGACGAGCGCGAGGTTGGCCCACGCCATTGACGCCACCTTCCGACTCCCGACGGAGCCCCTGGCGGTGGACGGCCTCGTCGTCGATCTGGCCGAAGGCCTGCTCGCCGCCGAACGCGGGGGACAGCCATCCCGAGCCTCGCGGCGCGTCGATGCCGCCGCCCTCGAGCGCGCTCGCCGCTTCCTCGACGCCGAGAGAACTCGGGTCGTGCGTTCGGCGGAGCTGGAGTCCGTTACGGGACTGACCCGCTACGATCTGGCCCGCCAGTTCCGGATGATGTTCGGCACAAGCCCGTACCGGTATCTGCTCATGCGGCGGCTCGACCTGGCGCGGGAGCTGATCCACCGGCGGCGGGCCCTGGTCGAGGTGGCGTGCGACGCCGGCTTCGCCGATCAGGCGCATTTCACCCGCGCGTTCAAGTCCGCCTTCGGGCTGACACCCGCGCGCTATCGTGCGCTGCGAGCCAGCCAGAGGGTATGATGCCTCGCGTGACGTCGGACGGGATGCCCGTCATTCGCGCGGTCTCGCTCGTGCTCGCGCACGTGCCGAGCCTCGTCCGGCTCGGCTCCAAGCCGTTGCGGGTCCTGCGCGAGGTGCACGACCCGATCGACTTCCTGCGACCGCATCTGCGCGCCTGGGACGTCGCGCAGGCCTACGCGCCGAACCAGGTGTTCATCGGCAACATGGGGGTGGACGAGCTCGCGGCGCGGCCGACTCCCTGGCATCGTCATCCGATCGAGAGGGCGGCGCGCTTCGGTCCCGACGGCGAGATCATGCCCGAGGACGAGTTTTTCGGCTTGTTGGCCGCCTGCGACGGCTTCCAGCTGCTCGGGCTCGACCGCGAGCTGGCCGACCGCGCGCGAAGCGCGCTCGACGCGCACCCGGTCATCGGTCGCGCCGCCGGCAGCCCGACCGTACCGCCCGGCGTCACCGCGGCCGTGCTCGAGGAGCGCGTCGAGCGGCACCGCGCGCTGCGAATCGTAGGCGCGGACGGCCGGCTCCTCGGCGCCATGCTGCCCGGGCACGACGAGGACGACACGCTCACCGGCCAGGTGTTGCTGGAGAATCTCGCGTGCAAGGCAACGGCGGCGCTGGCGCTGCGTCACCTGCTCGCGCGACCCGGGGCGATCGCGTCCGCCGACGTCCGCTACGTCATCAATTGCGGCGAGGAGGCGGTGGGCGATCGCTACCAGCGCGGCGGCGGCAACGTCGCCAAGGCGGTGGCCGAATGGGCAGGCTGCGGCCGCGCGACCGGCAGCGATGTCAAGGCGTTCTGCAGCGGGCCGATGCACGCGTTGATGCTGGCCGGGGCCCTGGTCCGCAGCGGCCTGCACGACGACGTGGTCGTCCTGGCGGGTGGCTCGCTGGCGAAGCTCGGGATGAAATTCCAGGGGCACGTCAAGCACGCGATGCCAATCGTCGAGGACGTGCTCGCCGGCTTCGCCGCGCACGTCTCGCGCGACGACGGCGTCTCGCCCACCTTGCGGCTCGACGCGATCGGCCGCCACGAGGTCGCCTCGGGCTCGGCGCCGCTCGCGGTCATGAAGGCGCTCTACAGCGAGCCGCTCGGCCGCGTGGGACTGACGTTGCTTGACGTGGACCGGTTCTCGCTCGAGCTACACAACCCCGAGGCGACCGAGCCCGCGGGGAGCGGCAACGTCCCGCTCAACAACTACCGCACCCTGGCGAGCCTGGCCGTGGTCGAGAAGCTGATCGCGCGCGAGAGCATCGACGACTTCGTCCGCGCGCGGGGCATGCCGGGCTTCTCGCCGACCCAGGGCCACATCGCCTCGGCGATCCCGTATCTCGGTCACGCGCGACGCGCGCTCACCGAGGGCCGCCTCACGCGCACGATGTTCGCGGGCAAGGGTAGTCTGTTCCTGGGACGCATGACGCAGCTGCCGGACGGGCTCTCCCTCGTCCTGGAGCGCAACGCCGGCAGCACGTGACCTCCGCCGGTGGTCGAGCAGCGCCACGGCTCCGCCGGGGCGCTTGCGAGCGTGGAGGGGTATGGGGACCCGTCTAGGTCCCCCATCTAGAAAGGCCCAGCGCCACGGCTCCGCCGGGGCGCTGGCGAGCGTGGAGGGGTATTGGGGACCCCTCGCGGGTCCCCCATTAGAAAGGAGCCACATGATGGAACTTCGAGGCAAGAAGGTCATCGCGCTCGGTGAGCGCGACGGCGTGCCGGGCCCCGCGGTGGCGGAGTGCGCCAGTCGCGCGGGCGCCGAGGTGGTGCTGACCCTGACCGCCTGCTACGTCTGAACCGCGGCGGGCGCCATGGGCCTGGAGGATCAGGCGGCGGTGAAGCGAGTCGCTGACGAGCACGGCAATGGCGTGGTGGTCCTTCTCGGCACGCCCGATGCCGAGAGCACGCAGACGCTCGCCCAGACCGTCGTCGCCGGCGATCCCTCCTACGCGGGCCCGTTGGCCGGAGTCCCGTTGGGGCTCCCCGTGTTTCACGTGTTCGAGCCGGAAGTACGCGACCAGGTGCCGGCGGACGTGTACGAGGCGCAGGTCGCGCTGATGGAGATGAGCCTCGACCGCGAGGCGATCCTCGCGGGCCTGCGCGAAGCGCGGCGCGCCGGCGCGACGGCCTGACCGCGCGACGACCCTACAAGGAGACCCGAATGAGCCCGAGAATTTGGCTGTCGGTTGGCGTGTCGGCGGCGCTGCTCTCGCTCGGCGGCAGCACCGGCCAGGCGCAGCAGTCCGAGATTGGCTTCTTCATCACCAGCGCTGGCCCCGGCAAGGGCGGGAACCTCGGCGGCCTCGTGGGTGCCGACCAGCTCTGCCAGCTGCTCGGCGCGACGGCGGGCGCCGGCGCCAAGACCTGGAAGGCGTATCTGAGCACGCAGGGCCCCGGCGCGGTCAACGCGCACGACCGGATCGGTAGCGGCCCATGGAAGAACGCCAAGGGCATCATCGTCGCCAAGGACCTGGCCGAGCTGCACGGCAACAACAACATCAACAAGCAGACGGCGCTGACCGAGAAGGGCGAGACGGTCAACGGGCGCGGCGACACGCCGAACATGCACGACATCCTGACGGGCTCCCAGCCGGACGGCACCGCGTTTGCGGCGGGCGAGGACCGCACCTGCGGCAACTGGACGAAGAGCGGCCAGGGCGCGGCGATGGTCGGCCATCACGATCGACAGGGGCTGCGCGACGACGACGCGTCGAAGTCCTGGAACTCGTCGCATCCCTCGCGCGGGCCCGACGGCGGCTGTAGCCAGAACGATCTCAAGAGCACGGGAGGCAACGGCCTCTTCTACTGCTTCGCGACCAAGTAAGCGCGGTGCGGGCGTGCGGCCGAGAACTCTCGTTGCCCTCGGGTGCCTGCTCGCGCTCCCGGTATCCCTCGAGGCCCAGTCGCCGCTCGTCACCTGGAAGGGCTGCTCCGATCTGGGCTGCATGGGGCAGGTCAAGATGCGGGTGACGAGGGCGGTCCGCGAGGACGCGACGGGGACCTACAACTTTTCGGTCTTCACGAATAACGAAGTCTTGTTCGAGGACCTCTCCGCCACCCGAGCGCGAAAGATCCTGCACCTGACCCAGCCCGACTCCACGTTCCTGTTCTTCGGCGTCCACGGCGCTCAGGACGCCGAAGCGTTTCGCGTCAAGTACCAGGCTCGAGTCGCGCACGTCATGATCCTCGTGCTGAGCTTGATGGCCAAGGGCTTCCCGGACGGCGTGGGCGCGATCCCCCCGGCGTGGGACATGCGCAAGGTGGAGGAGGACCGAGCGCAATTCGACCTGTCCGCCAAGCGAATCACCCCCGACTCGTTCGCGTTTCGCGTGCTCGGACGGGAGCACGTCGTCGAGGGCGACTGGATCATGACGAAGACCGTGCCCTGGCCGAACAGCCAGTCGATGGCCGGATGGATGGCCAGCAACGGCGTGACCATTCCGGCCATGACCCTCGGTGAGCTGCGGCAGCTGCGACGGCGATGATTGCGCCACGCGCACGCGGGAGCTATAAGGGTCCCATGCCGCGATTCGCTCCGTTCGCCGCAGCCATGCTGGCCAGCGTGCTGCTCGCGACCCCGATCCCGGCGCAGACGCCGCGCGACGTGCTCGTGGTCGGCATGGAGGCCGAGCCGCCGGGCCTCGATCCTGGTCAGGCGCTCGGTATCCACACCCTGCGCGTGACCGCCGAGATCTTCGAGACGCTCGTTGCCACCGCCGCCGACAGCACTGACATCGTCCCCGGCCTCGCGGAGTCATGGACCACCTCGGCCGATGGGCTGGCGTGGACGTTCAAGCTGCGCCGCGGCGTCCGCTTCCACGACGGGACGCCGCTCGACGCCTCGGCCGTCAAGTTCACCTTCGACCGCGTCATCGATCCCTCGCACCCGCACGCCAAGAGCGGCAAGTGGACGTTCGTCACCGGCTACCTCGCGAGCGTGAAGGCGGTCGAGGTGCTCGATCCTCAGACGATGCAGCTGCAGCTGAAGTATCCGACGGGCTCCCTGCTGGCGCTGCTCGCGCTGCCGAACTGCGCGATCGTGAGCCCGACGGCCTTCGCGAAGTCGCCGGCCGACTTCGACGCCAGGCCCGTCGGCAGCGGCCGCTACAAGATCGAGTCCTGGGAGCGCGGCAGCCGCCTCGTGCTGCGCCGCAACGACGACTACTGGGGCGCGAAGGGCAAGCCGCAGACCCTGGTCTACCGCGGCCTCGCCGAGGCCAACGCGCGCGTGGCCGAGCTGCTGACGGGCGGCGTCGATCTGATCCTGCCGATCCCGCCCGACTTCGTCGCGCGGCTCGAGAAACACTCGGGCGTCACGGTGCACAAGGCGACGGGGCTCACCGTGTGGTACGTGGGGTTCAACGTCGACAAGAAGCCGTTCACCGACCGCCGCGTGCGCCAGGCCTTCAGCCACGCCGTGAACCGCGAGGCGATCACCCGCGACATCCTCAAGGGCACGGGGATCCCCGCGATCGGCCCGCTGCTCCCGGGCACGTGGGCGTTCGAGCCGGACGTGCGCAAGTACCCCTACGATGCCGCCGCCGCGCGAAAGCTCCTGGCCGAGGCCGGCTATCCCAACGGCCTCGAGACGGACCTGTGGGTGCCGGAGTCCGGCTCCGGGATGCAGGCGCCGGTCGAGATGGCGACGGTGATCCAGGCGAACCTGGCGGCCGTGGGCGTGAAGGCGCAGCTGAAGACGTTCGAGTGGGGCTCGTACCTCGGCAAGGTGCGCGCCGAGGCGCCGGCGCTGTTCGTGCTCTCCTGGTTCCTGAAGTCGGAGGACCCCGATCTCTCGATGTACCCGCTCTTCTACTCGAAGAACACGCCGCTGCCGAACCGGTCGAACTACAACAATCCCGAGGTCGACCAGCTCCTTGTGCAGGCCCGTCAGACCGGCGAGCGCGCCCGGCGCGTCGAGCTCTATCGCCGGGCGCAGCGGCTGATCGTCGAGGACGCGCCCATGGTCTTCGTCGACCACGAGGTCCAGGTGGTTGCCACGCGCGCGAGCGTGAAGGGCTTCCGGCTCCACCCGAGTGGTTTCGACCTGAGGGTCGAGAACGTGACCAAGGAGTAGTCATGGATGAGATGAAAGCGGTCGACCTGGGTCAGGTCATGAGCACGATCCGCGCCTCGGGCCGCCCCAACACGGTCCTGTGGCAGGCGCCCGACAGCATCGCGTTCGTCGCGCGGGGCCGCGAGTTTCGCAGCGAGTTCCACAGCGATCCGAGCGACGAGGTCATGTACATGATCAAGGGCGACATGGACCTCCACTACCGGACGCCGGAGGGCGACGAGAAGATCGCGGTGATCAAAGAGGGCCAGATCGTCTATTGCCCCGCGGGGACGCCGCACTCGCCGCGCTTCTCGCCCGACGCGTTCGTGCTCGTGCTCGAGCGCAAGCGGCGGGCCGGCGAGAGCGATCGCTTCACCTGGTACTGCGACCAGTGCGGCGCACAGCTGCACCAGAGCGTCAAGCAGGTCGCCGACTATCGCGAGGACCCGGTGTCGCGCGCCTACGAGGAGTTCTACGGCTCGGAGGCGAATCGTACGTGTAGTCGCTGCGGGCACGTGACCTCGCGCCCAGGCGGCCGATAAAGGAAGCTGGACCTTTCTCAGCCGCCTGGCTCACGGCTCCGGCGGCCGGCGCGCCTTCCAGCTCGTGGCCTGCTCGTAGGCCCAGCCGATGCGCAGCGCCGTCGTTTCCTCTCCGGCGTGGCAGAGAATCTGGAGCGAGAGCGGCAGGCCGTCCGTCGAAAAGCCGCTGGGGATCGCCAGACCGCAGAGGCCGAGATAGTTGCCCGGCCGCGTGAAGTGGGCTGCCGTGCCCGACTGGTCGGCGCGATCGATGGGAATCGCCGCGGTCTGCGCGGTCGGCGTCAGGATCGCGTCGACGCCGCCGAGCGCCGCGGCGAACTCGCGCCTGTCCTCTTCGCGCTGCGCCAGCGCCAGCAAGTAGTCGCGCGCCGAGATGGCTTTGCCGAGCTGGATGCGCGGTCGCACGTGCGGGTCCGTCGGCAGCGCCGGGTCGTCGACCAGGTGACCGACGAAGCGATAGCCCTCGGCACCGATGATCGTGCCCGTCGCCTTGGCGTAGTCGCTCAGGCGGCGGGGAAACTCGACGCGGACGATCTGGGCTCCGAGCCCGGCGAGCGCGCCGACCGCGGCCTCGTACGCGGCCAGCACTTCCTTCTCGACACCCGTGCGCTCGGCGTCGGGCAAGACGGCGAGACGCAATCCCGCGGCGCCGCGGCGCAACGCGGGTAGCGGATCGACCGGAGTCCACGCGAGCGTCTGCGGATCTCGCGGGTCGGGCCCGCTGAGCGCCCGGTAGATCAGCGCCGCGTCCTCGACCGAGCGCGCCAGCGGGCCGGGCGTATCGAGCGTCGAGCTGAGCGGCAGGACGCCGTACGTGCTGATCCGGCCGGCCGTCACCTTCAGGCCGACGATGCCGCACCACGCCGCGGGAATCCTGACGGAGCCGCCCGTATCGGTGCCGATCGCGACGGGCGCCAGACCGGCGGAGACCGCGACCCCCGAGCCGCTGGACGAGCCGCCCGGCGTGCGATGCACCGCGAGGTCCCACGGGTTGCGCGGTGTGCCCATGTGCGTGTTGGTCCCCCAGCTCCCCATGGCGAACTCGACCGTGTGCGTCTTGCCGAGCACGATCATCCCGGCGGCCATGAGCCGCTGCGCCAACGTGGCGGTCGTCGGCGACACGCGCTCGGCCCACACCTTCGACCCGCCGGTGGTGACGCGACCCTCGAGGTCGACGAGGTCCTTCAGCGCGATCGGGACGCCGTGAAGCGGTCCGATGCGATGCCCCGATCGAATGGCCTTGTCGGCGGCCTCGGCCGCGAGCCGCGCGTCGGCGTCGTAGACTGCGATGAACGCGTGCAGCGCCGGATCGCGCCGGCGGATCCGCTCGAGCAGCGCCCCGACGGCATCGACCGGGGAAAGCGTACGCGCCTCGAACGCGCGGGACAGCTCCGATACCGTGGCCCAGACAGGATCGATCGTCGCCATCTCGGGTGCCCTCCTCGCCGGGCCATGATCGCCGTCTTGCCGCGCCGGTTCAAGCCGATCGGGTTGAGCCCGGCTCGCGCTTGCCGTATGGTGGCGGCGTGGCGCACACCGCGGAAGTCGTGATCGTCGGCGCCGGCATCATGGGCGTGAGCACCGCGTACCATCTGGCCCGCCTGGGCGTGGGCCCGGTGACCGTGCTCGAGCGCGACACCGTCTGCTCCGGCTCGACGGCGCTCGCGAGCGGCGGCATCCGCCACCAGTACGCGAACCGGCTGGGCATCGAGCTGACGACGCACAGCATCGTCACCTACGAGCGCTTCAAGGACGAGTTCGGCGTCGATCCCAACTTCCGTCAGCACGGCTACCTGATCCTGATCGGGAGCGAGCCGGAGCTGGCGGTCGCGCGACGCAGCGTCGGGCTCCAGCGGAGCCTCGGCGTGCGCGTCGAGCTGCTCGATGCCGGGGCGACGCGCGCGCTTTGCCCCTATCTCAACACCGACGATCTGCTCGGGGCCACCTATACGCCGCGCGACGGCTACGCCGACCCGTATCTCTGCGCGACCGCGATCGCGGCGCGCGCGCGGGATCTCGGCGTGACGATCAAGCAGCAGCACGAGGTGCACGGCTTCTTGCGGGACGGCGACAGCGTGCGCGGCGTGACCACCGCGGCCGGGACCTTCGAGGCGCGCGCCACCGTCATCGCGACCGGCGCCTGGTCGGGCGTGGTCGGCCGGCTCGCCGGCGTCGACATTCCCGTGAGCCCCCACCGGCGCCACAAGTTCATGACCGCACCGTTCCCGGCCTCACGCATCCCGGCCGCCACGCCGTTCATCATCGACCCGCACACGAACTTCTCGTTGCGCCGCGAGGGGCCCGGGCTCCTGCTCGGCCACGGACGGCGCGACGAGCCCGACGGCTTCAGCACCGAGATCGACCGGAGCCTCGAGCCCGCGCTGATCGAGCGCGCGATTCACCGCGCGCCGGCCCTCGCCGACGCCGAGCTGATGCGCGCGTGGGCCGGCCTCTACGAGATGACGCCGGACCAGACCGGCATCGTCAGCGCCGTGCCCGGCGTCACGGGCCTGCACGTCATCGCGGGCTTCAGCGGCCACGGCTTCATGCACGGCCCGATTGCGGGGCAGCTGATGGCCGAGATGCTCGCCCACGGCCACGCCGTGACGATGGACGCCGGCCCGCTCGACATCGGCCGCTTCGCGCGCGGCGAAGCCCACGTCGAGCCGCTCACCTTCGTTTGATCGGCGCTGGCCGGTGAGTCAGGCGATGGATGCGCCGATGCACGCCGTGCTGGCGCGCGTCGGTCGGCGCGAGCTGATCGATCTCGCCAGCGATCTCATTCGCATCCCGAGCTTCAAGACCGAAGAGACGCCCGTTGCCCGGTTCCTGGAGGATTTCTTCCGCCGCCGCGGCTACGACGTCGACCTGCAAGAGATCGAGCCCGGGCGCTTGCAGACGATCGCCACCTTGCGGGGTACCGGCGGCGGGGCGAGCCTCATGCTCAACGGCCACACGGATATCAACGCCCTCACCCGCCGGTGGAGGCGAGACCCGTGGACGCCGAGCCTCGAGGGCGACCGCCTGTACGGCCACGGCGTGCAGAACATGAAGGGCGGCCTGGCCAGCATCATCATGGCCGCCGAGGCCGTTCGGCGCTCCGGCGTCCGGCGCGCCGGCGATCTCGTCGTCGCGTGCGTCGCGGGCGAGACGCAAGGCGGCGAGGGCACGCACTACCTGATGCAGAGCGGCCTGCGCACCGACGCCGCGGTGGTCGCCGAGCCGTTCGGCGCCGACAACCTCGTCACGGTGCACTCGGGCATCGCGCACATGGCGATCCATGCCTACGGAGTAACCGGACACATCGGACGCCTCGAGGGCACGGTGAACGCGGTGCAGAAGATGACGGCCATCGTCCGCGCGCTCGAGCACGTCGAGTTTCGCCACACGCCGCGGCCCGACCTCCCCGCGTTCCCGCGGCTCAACGTCGGCAGCGTCCTCGGCGGACGCGGCCGGGACTACGTGCTCGTCGAGCCGCCGTACGTGCCCGATCTGTGCACGATCCTGGTCGACGTTCACTTCGTGCCGGGGCAAACCGTCGACGGCATCGTCGCCGACATCCGCCGCGCGCTCGATCCGGTCGCGGCGCTCGATCCCGATCTCCGCTACGAGATCGAGATTCCGCCGCCGGCCAGCTTCAAGGGGCGCCGGCGCCTCGTCATGGATCCGTTCGACATGCCGACCGACGCGCCAATCGTGCAGGCGGTGGCGCGGAGCTATCGCGCCGTGACGGGCCAGGAGCCGAAGGCCATCGGCGCCGTGCTGCCGCATTCGTACAGCGCCGACGACACGTGCCACCTCTGGAAGGCCGGCATCCCGTGTCTGCTCTACGGCCCCGCGACGATTCGCGGCAACGCCGACGAGGACGACGCGTGCGTGCTCGTGAGCGAGATGGAAAGGGTCACGCGCGTGCTGGCGGTGACCGCCGTCGACGTCTGCCGGCGCAAGCCGGCGGAGCTCGCCATGCCGCCGCACTCGGGACGACGCGAGGGCTGAGCGATGCACTATGATAGGCCGCGCTTGCAGCCGAAACTGCTCCTGGGGGGATAGCGATGAGCACGCGGACAGCGTTCGACAGCAGTACCGCCGGCGTCATGGCTGACATCGCCTTCATCGAGTGCGAGCTGCTCGGTGCGGCGCGCGCCCGAGCTCGGGCCAAGGCGCCCGCCGCCACGCGGGGCAAAGCGCGCCCGAAATCGGGCCAGTCGAGCCCGGCGACGGCGATGACCGGTCGGCGCCGCGAAGTCGTGGTCGGCGGACGCCGCGTGAAGACGATCGACGTGCACGCCCATTGCGTGATCCCCGAGGCGTACGCGCTGCTGGGGCTGAAGGTGCAAGACCACCGTGGGCCCGGGATCAACGAGGTCGGCCCCCGGCGCATCCGCGAGATGGACGCCCAGGGCATCGACATGGAAGCGCTCAGCATCAACCCGGCGTGGTATCGGGCCGAGCGCGACCTCGCGACCCAGGTGGTCAAGATCCAGAACGAGCGGCTCGCCGAGTTCTGCGGAAAGTATCCGGATCGCTTCGTCGCGTTCGCCTCCGTCGCCCTGCAGTTCCCGGACCTCGCGGTGCAGCAGCTCGAGGAGGGCGTGAAGAAGCTCGGCCTGCGCGGCGCCGCCGTCGGCGCGAGCGTCGCCGGCGATGAGTTCTCCGACCCGAAGTTCCATCCGTTCTGGGCCAAGGCCGAGCAGCTCGGCGTCCTGATCTTCATCCATCCGCAGAGCACGCCGGACCTGGCCACGCGGCTCAAGGGCAACGGCTGGCTGGCGAACACGATCGGCAACCCGCTGGACACCACGATCGCGCTCTCGCACCTGATCTTCGAGGGCACGCTCGATCGGTTCCCCGGCCTCAAGATCTGCTCGGCCCACGGCGGCGGCTACCTGCCGTCGTACGCCGCGCGCTCGGACAACAGCCTGCGCGTCGCGCCCGACATGGACACGGGCATCAAGCTGAAGAAGAAGCCGACCGAGTATCTGAAGACGATGTACTACGACACCCTGGTTTTCACCTCCGAGGCGCTGCGTCATCTGGCCGCCGAAGTCGGCGTGAGCCAGCTCGTCGTCGGCACCGACCATCCGATCCCGTGGCAGGACAAGTCGATCGACCACATCCTGAAAGCGCCGGGCTTCAGCGATGCCGATCGGCGGGCGATGCTGGGGGAGACGGCGGCGAAGCTCCTGAAGATCAAGCGGTAGCCCAAGGGGGACAAGCGCATGGTCACGCTCGAGTTCCACGATCCGTCAGGCGCGATCGAGGTGAAGCAGCCATTTGCCCCGCGCGTCGCCGCCCTCGAGGGCAAGCGCATCGGCTTCGTCAGCAACGATCAGTGGCAGGCGTACCGCATGCTGCCGCTCCTGAAACAGGTGCTCGAGGCCGACTTCGCGGGCATCGAGGTGCTGCCGCTCGACGCCTTCCCGCAGGGCAACGCGGTGATCGGCTCGGAGGAGACGGCCGCGCAGGTCAAGCAGAGTGGGGTCGACGCCGTCATCATCGGCAACGCGGCCTGAGGGTCCTGCGCCACTGCATGCGGCCGGGCGGCCGCTAGGCTCGAAGCGCTGGGAATTCCAACCGTCACCCTGACCCGCGCGGATTTCGTCGGGGTCATGACGAACGCGGTGGCCGGGCTCGGCCTGGCGCCCGACGCGGCGATGGTCACCTTCCCCATCGAGATGTTCCTGCCCGGGAGCGATATCTCCCCGGTCGAGGCGCGCAAGCGCGAGTTCTACGACGGGCTCACGCGCTGGCGCTCGACCCTCGGCGGCGCCGGCGCGGCCGAGGCGCCGCCGATCAAGGTTCGGGGCGCGAGCATGGACGAGGCCTTCGCGCGAGCGAACAACCTGATGCTCGCGAATCGCTGGGGCGACGGGCTTCCGCTCTGGCCCCCGACGCGCGAGCGAGTGGACTGGATCCTTCGCGGCGCGACGCAGCCGCGCTCACGACGGATCGGCATCTTCCCGCCCCGCGGCGGCGTGACCACGATCGAGACCTGCGCGATCGCGTTGGCGATGTCGGGCGGGCGGCCCGAGTATCTGCCGGTGCTCGTGGCCGCGGTCGACGCGTTCCTCGATCCGGCGTCAGGGAGCGCGCAGCTGCAGGCCGCGTCGGGCAGCGCCTTCCCGGTGGTGATCGTCAACGGCCCCATCGGCGCCCAGATCCGGCTGAACGCCGGCTTCGGCTGCCTCGGCCCGGACCCGCAGCGGCCCGCGGGCGCCAGCATCGGCCGCGCGCTGCGGCTCCTGCAGCAGAACGTCGGCGGCGCCCTGCCCGGCATCGGCACCATGGCCAACTACGGCGGCGTGCGGTACACGAACGTCGTCTTCGCGGAAGACGAAGCGAATCTTCCGCCGGGCTGGGCGCCGCACGGGACCGAGCGCCACGCCTTCGCGCGGAGTCAGCATTCGATCTCGCTCGCGTTCGCCAACGGCGCCACGAACATCCGCCGGCGCGGCGCGAAGAAGGAAACCCCGGAAGAAGACGCGCTGCAGGGCATGTACCGCATGGCCGACTTCATGCGCGTGCCCAACATGCCCGGCCTCGCGGGCTACGAGCACGGCACGCCGGGCATCCTGATGCTCCCCGGCGTCGTGGCGAACACGATGGCCGGCCTCGGCTGGACGAAGGCGGCGATCCGCGAGTTCCTGTGGGAGCACTCGCGCATCCCGACCGAGCAGCTGCGCCGCGCCGGCTGCCCGGCGTGGCTCGAGATCGACGCGAGCAAGGTCGTGCGTGAAAGCATCGCGCTCGATCCCTGGCCGATCACCGCCAGCCCCGACAACTTCATCGTCGTCGTCGCGGGCGGCGGGCACCCGACCAACAGCTACTGGCTCCAGGGCTACAGCCCCGGCGTCGTCGGGCGCACTGTCGAGGTGCCGTCGTCGTTCGACGACCTTCTGATGGACGCCGAGCGAGACCTAGGGTCGCGCTGAAGTCAGGATCCACTGCTTGGCGGCCTCGACCTGTCCAGCCGAAAAATGCCTGATCTCCGCCGACACGAAGTGGGATGCCAGACGTTCCGCGACGGCACCCAGCGGGGAGTCGGTCACGACGGCGACCTTGCGGATGCGCTCGTGATGGTCTCGTACGAAGCGGAAGTGGGCCGCCATCGCGCCGAGGCTGTCCCAGCCGGGAAACGCGGAGATCTCGATGATGAGCCCGGCGAGCCCGCCCGTCGCTTCGATGTGCGGATCGACTGCTCGCGCCAGCTTCACGAAGTCGTCGCGCTCGAGCGCTGACTTGGGCCTCACGTACACGATCGAGCGCGCGGCGTCGAGCCGGTATTCGATCATGGATTCGCTCCGCGCTCCTCAGCGGGCCAGGCCGGGAGCTCCAGCCGGTACGGCGTAGACGTTCATCGTCAGCGAGACGGCCGTGTAGTAGCCCATCAGCACGACCACGTCGGTGATGCTCTCGTGGCCGAGCGCCTTGACCGCGCGGTCGTAGAGCCCCTGAGAGAGCAACCGCCCGTTGGCGAGCGTCGTCGCCAGCTCGTAGACGACCTGCTCGCGCAGATCCGCGAACGACGCTGGAAGGCCCGCCATCATCGCCTCCACCGCCGGCGCGGGCAGGCCGACCTCCTTGCCGCGCTTCTCGTGGGCGGCGGCGGGATAGGCCGAATTCCACTTGCTGGTGATCACGATCACCGCGATCTCCCGCTCGCGCTCGGTCAACGTCGACTTGCCGGGCGTGAAATGCTCGCCGAGCGGGGCGGCGGCGCGAAGCAGCTTCGGGTTGTGGACCCACACCTTGTACGGGCCCGGCAGGCGGCCGCGCGGGCCGTCGACCAGGAAGCGGTAGCCGTCCTTCTGCTCGGCGGTCATCTGGTCGACGGGAATCTCGGCGTAGCGTCCGAACGTCGGGGTCGCGTTCATCGTCGGGCCTCCTGTTTGCTCAGCGCCAGAAGTCTACCGCCGGCGCCGGGCTGCCGTGAAGGTCACACCCGCTCACCGGCCGGAGGCTCACCGTCCAAAGGCTCGCCGTCCTCCACCGCCGCGGCGACGATCGGCAAGACGACGGTGAACGTCGCCCCCTGCCCGACGCCGTTGCTTTCGGCGCTCACCCGCCCGCCATGGAGCTCGACGAGGTGTCGGACGATCGCGAGCCCGAGGCAGAGCCCGTCGTGCCCGGGGGTCCTCGTGCCGTCGGACTGCTCGAGGCGCTCGAAGATGTGCGGCAGGAGCTCGGCGTCGATGCCACGTCCGGTGTCGCACACGGTGAGGCGCGCGTCGACGTCGCGCGCGAGCTCTACGGTCACGGCGCCATCCGTCGGCGTGAACTTGACCGCGTTGTCGAGGATGTTCTCGACCACCTGACGCAATCGATCGGGATCGCCGTTCACCGGGCCGGTGGCGGGGTCGAGCTCGGACTTCAAGCTGATCCCTCTGATCTCCGCGGACGGCCGGAACGACTCCACCACGCTCGCCACGAGCGCCGGGAGGTCCACGGCCTGCTGGCTGAGCTCGAGACGACCGAAGACGATTCGGCTGGCGTCGAGCAGATCGCTGATCAGCCGGCTTTGCCGAGTGACGTTGCGCTCGATCACTTCCAGCGCGTGCGCGGCGGCGCCGCCCTCCAGGCGGCCGGACCGGAGCATCCGGACCCAGTCGAGCGTCTCGTTCAGCGGGGTGCGGAGCTCGTGGGACAGCACGGCGAGGAAGTCGTCTTTCGCCCGGTTGGCGGCCTCGGCCTCGCGCCGCGCGGCATGCGCCTGCTCGGCCTGGCGCGCCGCGGCCCGCGCGTCCTCGAGCGCCCGGCGCAGATCCTCCACCTCCGACACGCGCGACTGCGCGGACGGCAGCGGTGCCTCGGGCTCGGCCTTCAGCGAGTCGGCGAGCGCGACGATCGGCGCCGCGATACGCTTGCCGAGCACATACGCGAGACCGCACCCGATGGCGAGCAGGAGCAGCCCGCCGCTCGACAACGCGAGCATCGACCGTCGGATCCCCGCATCGATCAGCTTGACGGGCGCGGCCACCCCGACGACCCACCCGGTCTCCCTCGAGCGGCTGTAGGCCGCGTACACGGACGGGCCCCTGATCAGCTCGCCCTTGATGAATCCCTCGTCGGCGCTCGTGGTCTGCGCCGTCCAGGCCTGGTTTTCCTTGCGTCCCACGAAGCTCGCGGGGTCCGGAACCCGCGCGACCGCACCGCCGTCGCGATCGGTGATCAGCGCGATCCAGCCCCGCGACAGCGACGCCTCCTGGAGCAGCTTGGTGAACTGGGTCGGCGGGAACGGGAAGTCGAGGACGTAGCGGACCTGACCGCCACGGATGACCGGCGCCGAGACGATCACCGCCGGCTGGCGGCCGACGGCGCCGACCAGCACGTTGGACACGACGGTCTTTCGGCCGTCGGCGACGCTCCTCATCATCTCGAGGCCCGCCATCGTGGGGATCGGCAGTGCCGATCCCAGTGGCCGGCTGGTGTTCAGGACCTGCCGGCCCGAGGGATCGGACAGGACCGCCCAGCCCCCGAAGCCCTTCGACACCGTGGCCGCCTCTTCGTAGAAATGCGCGAGATCGACGGGGCCATCGAGATATCGCGACGCGCTCGCCGTCTCGACACTCGTCTTGATGTCGTTGATGTCCCGGTCGAGCGCCAGCGCCAGGGCGCGCGCGGTGTCGCGCATGCCGCGCTCGAGCGACGACCGCTCGAGGCGCGTGTGGTACACGATCAGCCCGACCGCGAACAGAACGGCGGGCACGACCGTGGCCAGGATCAGCAAGATCAGGTGCGTGCGTAGCTTCACGGAGGCCGCTCCGTGTCAGGATACTCTAGAGGGCCGCGTAGACGAGATCGATGAAATGACGGACGTGCTTGTGCTGCATGCGCGCGGGCTCGGGCCTCGCCTCGGCAAATCTCGCCCGGGACGAGGCTCACCTGCTATCGTTGACGGACGGGTGCGACCGTGGTCGGGCCGCCCGAGCGAGCGGCGCGGCGCCGCCTCAGCGAGGCTCCTTGGCCTTCAGCTCGGCGTCGTGCGCCTTGATGAAGGCGCGGATGTCGTCGGCCAGGTCGAGCAGCTTGATCCACTGCTCCTTGTAGAGGGTGACGGGAAACCGGCCGAGCCCGTAGACGGACACGCCGCCCTTCTCGCTGACCTTCAACGAGACGCCGCGTGAGGACTGGGCCTTCAGCGCGGCGTTCTCGGTCCTGAGTCGCTCCAGCTCTGCCTTCACCGCGTCGTCGGTCATCGTCGCTCTCCTTTCTGTCAGCTTCTCACACCGCCCGCCGGCGGGTGCAAGAGGTCGACGCGCTGAGACGTTTCAGCGGAAACGCGCGTTAGCCCCCCATCCCCCATGCGATGGCGTTGCGCAGCAGGGTCGCGAACGCGTCGCTCTCCCACGAGCCGCGGAACGTCAGCGGCGTCGTGTCGGTCGGATCGACGACGCGCGACGCTCTGATCGCGGAATTGTGGCAGTGGCCGAGCGCCACGTAGGTGACGCCGCCGCCGCCGACCGCGCGCGTGTAGCCGAGCACGCGCGTCCTGCCGTCGGGCTGGAGCGACGTGTCGGAGGGATACAGCGTGCCGATGGTGGGCGACGTGGCGCCCGGGCCGTAGTCCGCGGTCAGCAGGACCCGCGTCGACTTGGGGTCCTGGAGCTCGATGAAGTACGGCTCGTCCTCGACGACGAACGAGGCGCCGAGCCCGCGCGTCAGGCTCGTGTCGCCGGTCACGTCGACGCGGATCTTGCAGATCGGCGGATGAGTCAGGAAATAGCTCCCGAGAAGCGCGTGGTGCTCGGTCTTCACGGTCCGGCGCTGCCGCGAGCCTTCCACCCGCTCGGCGCGGCCGCCGCTGGTGCCGTGCAGGCCGAGCCAGCGGCCGCCGGCTTCGAGCCATTGCTTCATGGCGCGGCACTGCGCGGTGTCTGGATACGGGCCGGCCACGTACGTGAGCAAGAAGCGGCTCACCGGCAGCCACTTCTCGACGTCCGCGAAGTCGTTGGCGACCGACGCCGGAATCTCGCGCTCCGCCAGGAGGCCGAGGAGCCGCAGGCGCGCGTAGTCGTGATCGTGGCCGGCTTGTGATCCGGGCGGAAAGCCACCCATGATGAGGTGCGCGCGCCCGGGCTTCGTGTCTGTCATCGGATCACCTCACGTCGCGCCGGATTAGAATCCGGGCATGAGTATGACTGCCAGCACCGACCGCATCGACACCTCGCGAGCCGCCCTGATCGTGTACGACGCCTGCCGCCGCGCCCTCACCCCGGCCGACCCCGCACGCCGCGCGGCGATGCGGCCGGTGCTCGACGCCTGGGTCACCCTGATCGCCGCGTGCCGGGCGCGCGCGATGCCCGTCATCTATACCACCCCGGTGAGCCGGGCCGACGGCGCCGACGTCGTGCTGCTGCCGACCGATCTCAGCGCCGAGACGGGCGTACCGTCGCTCACCAACTGTGTCGAGGGTACCCCGGACGCCGGCTTCCCGGACGAGATCGCGCCGCGTGCCCAGGACTACGTCTACCTCAAGCGCCGGCCGAGCGCCTTCTACGGCACCGGCGCGGCCGAGCTGCTCTGGCTGCTGCGCCGGACGGCGCTCGTCATCGGCGGCGGCGCCACCAACCGCGGCGTCGAGACCAGCGTGCGCGAGGCCTTCAGCATGGACCTCGACACCGTCGTCGTCCGCGAGTGCTGCTGGGGCAGCGACGCCGCGGCTCACGCCTACAGTCTCGACAAGTCGATGAAGATGTACGCCCGCGTCCGCACGCTCCACCAGACCCTCACCATGCTCGCGTGAGCATCTCGCCAGAGACACCACCTGCAGGCCGCCGAGAAGGACCCGCTGGGCCCTTATCGGTGGCCTGCGAGCCATTCCGCGGCCGGCGGCACGTTGGGATCGCGCGGGCGCAGGTTGTAGTACGACACCAGCGGAAAGTACGCGTCGGCCAGCCGGCGGAGCTCGGCGACGGGCGACGGGTGTAGATCCACGCGCAGGTCGACCATGGGGTAGATGTCGCGGTCGACGACGTAGAGCCCGCTGGAGGTCTCGCCGTCGGGCTGGCCGCCGGCCGCCTTCCCGGCCTCGATCGATCGCAGGAGGCGCTCCCACAGCGGAAGATCGGCGCCGCGCTTGAACGCGTCGAACATCGAGTCGGCGACCTCGGCGCCGACGACGGCGTTGGCGGCCACGACCACGTTGCGGTCGACGCGATGACCCGCCCACGGCCGGTTCCCCGAGCCGGTTCGCGCCACACCCAGGCCGGTGACGTCGAGACAGCCAAGCTGCCGGCGCTCGACGTACTGGTCGCTCGCGGCGATCTCGTCGAGAACGCGCGACGCCGAATAGCCGTCGCGCAAGAGATTCAGACCGAGATGACCGAGACGCGGATTGGTGCTGGCCTGCGTGATGATGGCGCCGACATTGGGGGCCACATGGATGCAGCGCGAGCCGACCGCCATCTCGCTGGTCGAGATCGCGACCCCGAACATGCCGCTGCGCTCGCACCGCCCGATCAGAGAGAAGGTCATCGCTCAGCCCAGACGCCGGCGGAGGAAGTCAGCGATCTCGAGCGTGCAGGCCATGCCCTGCGGGATCGCCTTCGTCAGCGACACGAACGCGTGGATCTGGCCGGGATACTCGCGGTAGACGACGTCTACGCCGGCCTCGCGCAGCCGTTCTCCGTACGCCCGACCCTCGTCGCGGAGTGGGTCGAAGCCGGCGGTGACGATCATGGCCGGCGGCTGGCCCGTGAGGCTCGCCGCGCGGAGCGGAGAGCACCTCGAGTCGGCCCGGTCCGCGTCGCTCCTCAGGTACTGCTGCATGTACCAGATGATGCGCTCGCGCGGGATCACGTGCCCGTCGACCAGCTCACGGTGCGAGTCCGTCTCGAGCGAGGCGTCGACGGCCGGATAGATGAGCGCCTGACACGTCGGCACCGGCATGCCCGCCGACGCGGCGAGCTGCGAGACGACGGCGGAGAGGTTGCCGCCGGCCGAATCGCCGGCCACCGCGATGCGCGCGGTGTCGGCGCCGAGGTCGCGGCCCTTCTCGCGCAGCCAGCGATACGCGGCGAAGCAATCCTCGACCGCCGCCGGGAACTTGTTCTCGGGCGCCAGCCGATAGTCGACGGCTACGACGAGCACACGAGCGTGCTTGGCCAGCCGCGCGCAGAGCCCGTTGTGGGTCTCGAGATCGCCCTGCACCCAGCCGCCGCCGTGGAAGTACGCGACGGCCGGCTCCCGCGTCTTCGCGGCGGTCGACGAATAGAAGCGAGCGGGAATCTCGCCGGCCGGTCCGGGAATGCGGATGTCCTCGACCCGCGCCAGCTCGGGCGCGGGCTCGTCCATCAAGTTGACCATCGCGCGGAGCTGCTGCCTGAGCTCGGGCAGCGGCGGATAGTATCCCGGCACGCGGATGGACTTGACGAACTCGCCCACGATCTGCGCCTTGGGGTCCATCGTGCGGCTCCCCATGCGGATGCGATGGCCGTCGAGGAAGCGCAGCGCCTCGTCCTCGCTCATCGCCGTGTGGGACAGGTCCAGCGCCGGATGCGTGCTCATGCGAAATCCTCCTCGGTCAGGCGAACCACATGTCGGGCAACGTGAAGCCGTGGCGGAAGGGATCGGACGGGTCGGAGCCGTGCTGGAAGACGCCGGTGATCCACGCCTGCCCGGCGATCGTGGGGACGATGCCCGGCCGTCCGCCCACGACGACCTCGGCGGCGATCGCTCCGTCTCGAGGTAGCGCTTCTTCTCGAACATCGTGGCGCCCGGCGGCGGCAGCACGCCGCCGACGATCACGTGGTTGTCCTCGCCGCCGACGTGGCAGCCGATCACGGTGACGGTGCGCCCCCATTGCACGAGCGGATGGTACCATCCCTCTTCCAGTGAGGTTCATCGGCCTCCCGATCAAGCGACTCGAGGATCCGCGCCTGCTCGTCGGCGGCGGACGGTACGTGGACGACCTGGTCCGGCCGGGCATGGCGCACGCGGTCATCGTGCGCAGCCCCCACGCTCACGCGCGCCTGCGCCGCATCGACGGGCGGGGCGCCCTCGCCCGCCCGGGCGTGCTGGCCCTCCTGACAGCCGCCGACCTCGCGGGCGTGCCGACGATTCCGCTTCGGCAGGCCGGCAAGCCGGCGCATGCGGCCTATCTCCAGCCGCCGCTGGCCGGCGACACGGTCCGCTACGCGGGTCAGCCGGTGGCGGTCGTCGTCGCGACCGATCGCGCCGCTGCTATCGACGCGCGCGAGCAGGTCGACGTCGAGTACGACGTGCTCTCGGCGTTCGTCACCCCCGGCGAACCGGGCGATGGCGGGCCGCCGCTCTTCCCCGAGGGCAACGTGGCCGACTCGTGGACCACCGCGCTCGGGGACGTCGACGGCGCGCTGCGGGACGCGGCGTTCGTCGTGAGCGACCGGCTCTCCATCGGGCGCCAGACGGCGGCGCCCATGGAGCCGCGTGGGCTGCTCGCCGAGTGGGAGGCCGGCGGCGGGCGCCTGACGGTGTGGGGCGTGACGAAGGTTCCCTACTTCAATCGCCGCACGCTCGCGAGCATGCTCGGGGTCGACGAGGCGCGGATCGATTTCGCCGAGTCGGACGTCGGCGGCGGGTTCGGCGCGCGCGGCGAGTTCTATCCCGAAGACTTCCTGATCCCGCACCTGGCGCGACGCTTGGGCCGACCGATCAAGTGGGTCGAGGACCGACGCGAGCACTTTCTCTCGATCAATCACTCGCGCGAGCAGCAGTGGTCGGTGGCGGCGGCCGCCGACGAGCGCGGGCGGCTGCTGGCGCTCGACGCCGTCCTCGTCAACGTGATGGGCGGCCATCTCCGCACGCACGGCGTCTGGGCCGCCGCGCTCACGGCCTCGTACCTGCCGGGACCGTACCGCTGGCCGAGCTATCGCTGCCGCGTCTCCTGCGTCATGACCACCAAGACCCCGACCGGCACGGTCCGCTCGCCGGGCTTCTACGAGGGCACGTTCGTGCGCGAGCGCGTGCTCGATCTGCTCGCCCGGCGCTCGGGGCTCGACCCGGCCGAGATCCGCCGCCGCAATCTCGCGCGGCCCGGCGAGGAGCCGCACACCGTCGACACCGTGGCAGGGGCGGTCACCGGACGGAGCGCCGACTTCGCGGGTGAGGACTTCGGCGCGATCTTCGAGCACGCGCTGAAGGCCGGCCGTTACGAAGAGCGCCGCGCCGCGTGTCGCGCGCGCAACGCCGCCGGCGGCGACGTGCGATACGGGGTCGGTCTCGCGGCCGTCATCGAGACCTCGGGCACCGGCCCGTTCGAGAGCGCCCGGGTCAGCTTGACCGCCGACGGGCGTGTCGAGCTGGCCGCGGGCTCCACGTCGCTCGGTCAAGGGCTTCCGACGACGCTCGCCCAGGTCTGCGCCGAAGTCCTTCAGGTGCCGCCGGGCGACATCGCCGTGCACCTGGGCGACACGCGCTGGATGCCGCACGGCGTCGGTAGCTCGGCGAGCCGCTCCGCCGTGATGGCCGGCTCCGCGGTGTACCAGGCGTCGACGCGACTGCGCGAGCAGATCGCGGCGCTCGCGGCACGACACTTCGAGGCGAGCGCGGCCGACATCGAGCTCGACGGCGGCGCCGCCTTCGTGCGCGGCGTGCCGGACCGGCGCTGCTCGCTGCGCGAGATCGCCGCGCTCGCCGGCGGTCCGCTCGAGGCCGAGTGGCGTCACGAAACCACGCGCGCCATCGGCTCGTTCGGGGTCCACCTCTCCGTGGTGGGCGTCGACGTGACGACCGGCGAGGTGCGTCCCGAGACGCACTTCGTCCTGTGCGACGTGGGGCGCGCGCTCAATCCGACGATCGTCGAAGGCCAGCTGGTAGGCGCGGTCGTCCAGGGCATCGGCCACGCCACGCTGGAAGAGCTCGTCTACGACGCGAGCGGCCAGCTCCTCACCGGCACCTTCATGGACTACGCGATCCCGACCGCGGCGCGCGTGCCCACGGTCGAGCTGCTCGTCCACGAGTCCGCCGCGCCCTCGAATCCTCTCGGCGTCAAGGGCGCCGGAGAGGCCGGAACGTCGGGTGTCGGCGCCGCGGTTGCGAACGCCGTGGCCGCCGCCGTGGGCGACGCCGCCGCGCGCCACCTGCCGGTGACGGCGCCGAGGGTCAGGGCGGCGCTCGACACGTGATCAAGGGCCTGCTCGTCGCGCTGGCGGTCGGCGCGTGCGCGGTCTCGGTCGCGCGCGCCGCCGATCCGATCGACGCGTCGCTCCGCGAGGAGATCCACAGCGTGTCGGTGCCGGCCGCGCACGCGACAATCGTGGTCACGACCTACCGGCCGCGCGCCTGGGGACCGTTTCCGTGGATCGTGATGAGCCACGGCACCGCGACCACGCCGGAAGCGAATCGCACGATCGGCCGATTTCGGGCCTTGAACCCGATCCGCGAGTGGGTGAGGCGCGGTTACGCGGTGGTCGTCCCGGTGAGACGCGGCTACGGCGCCAGCGGCGGAGACACGTTCGGCGACTCGTACGGCACCTGCAAGAGCCCGGACTTCCGCCGCGCGGGGGAAGGCGCGGCGCTGGATCTCCTTGCGACGATCGAGTGGGCGAAGACCCAATCCGATCTCGATCGCCGGCACTGGCTGCTCGTCGGCCAGAGCTCGGGCGGGTTCGCGTCGATCTACACCGCGTCGAAGCGCCCGGACGGTCTCGTCGCCGTGCTCGCGTTCGCGCCCGGTCGCGGCGGCCGCCCGGACACGCATCCGGGGCTGCCCTGCGCGCCGGATCCCGTGGCCAGGCTGTTCGCGTCGATCGCGCCGGACGTCGCGGTCCCGGTCTTGTGGTTCTACGCGGAGAACGACGCGTTCATCGGCCCGGCGGCGGCCAAGCTCTGGTTCGAGAGCTTCCGCGCCGCTGGCGGGCGCGGCGACTTCGTGATGCTACCGCCGTTTCCCGAGAATCGCGGCCACGGCGTCTATCCCTCGGCCGCCGGGACGCCGCTCTGGACGGCGGCCGTGGCGACGTTCTTCCGGGCGCACCAGATCGACCTGCCGTTCTAGAGCCGGCGTCCCGTCATTCGAGAGCGACGCGGATCAGGCGCCCAGCGCCGCGGCTTCGGCGCGCGACATCCCGACCGCTTCCGCCGCGGCGAGGATCTCGGCCCAGCGCGCGCGTGTTCGGCACGACGAGCCCGGCCTTCAGGTGGCGGACGTATGTCGGGATCATGCCGACGCCGTGGCTGTCGTGGCCCATCAGATTGGCGCGCACCAGGTGCTCGGCGACGAGGTCGGCCTCCACGGCGGCGCTCCCGCCCGCCTTCACGATCGCGCCGGTCAAACGTCGCAGGTTATCGGCAGTCGCACGCACGCGATTCCTCCTCTGTGCAGGCGCTCGGCGATATCGCTCGGTCGCGCCGAATGTGCAGAGGCGCAGTATACCCTGTGTGTCGGACCCGATCGGCGCGATGCGGGCGGCTGTTGACGACGCCCAGCCGCCGACACAAAATGACGGACACCGTACGACGCGAGGAGGACCGAGACATGCCGCGCGAGACACCGGTCAGGGTGAAGAAACTGGGCCACGTCGTGTTCACGGTGAGCGACATCGAGCGGACCACGAAGTTCTGGGGAGAGATCATGGGGTTCCACGTGTCCGATCGCAACGAGCGTGGAATGGTCTTTCTCCGCAACGCGTCGGACCATCACACCGTCGCGCTGGTGCCGGCCGAGAGCCCCCTCGAGCCGCGCCGAGAGGGGCAACCCGGCTTTCACCACTGCGCCCTGGAGGTCGGCACCGTGTCCGAGCTGTTCCAGATCCGCGAGTTTCTCCGCGCCAGGGGTGTGCCGATCGTCTACGAAGGACGTCGTGGCCCGGGGGGCAATCCGGGCATCGAGTTCAAGGATCCCGACGGGTTCAACATCGAGCTGTACGCCTCGATGGATCAGATCGGAGCGGACGGCAAGAGCCGGCCGGCGGAGCAATGGCGCCGGGCCCAGAGTCTCGAAGAGGCCGTGGCTCATCCGCTACCCGGGGTAACCTATCAGTGAAGCGCAGCGGGAGCCGCATCCTCACGACCCACGTCGGCAGCCTGGTCCGGCCGGCCGAGATGGTCGAGATACTTCGCCGAAAAGCGGACGGCGCCCCGTTCAGTGCCGGCGACCGCGCCATCCTGGCCCGTCACGTGGCCGAGGGCGTGCGGATGCAGGAGGAGTGCGGCATCGACGTCCCGAGCGACGGCGAGTACTCGAAATCCGGCTTCGCGCAGTACATCACCGATCGCCTCACCGGCTTCGAGACGCGCAACGACCTGCCCGGGCGCGGCGGCGGGACGACGAGGAGCCGGGACCGGCGCCGATTCGCGGAGGCGTACCGCGAGATCGAGGGCGGCGTGCAAGGCGGCACGACCTCGATGGCGAACTCGATGTGCACCGGGCCGATCGCCTATCGCGGCTCGACGGCGGTCCAGACGGACCTCGCCAACTTCACGGCGGCGCTGCACGGCCGGAGCTTCGAAGAGGCGTTCATTCCCGCCGTCGCGCCCGGGACGATCGAATTGCAGCGCGCGAATCACTTCTACAAGACCGAGGAGGACTACCTCGGGGCGCTCGCCAACGCGATGAGGGTGGAGTACAAGATGATCGTCGACGCCGGCTTCATCTTGCAGATCGACGACCCGCGCATGGTGACCGAGTACGACTCGATGGATCCGGCGCCGTCGCCCGAGGAGTACCGCCGATTCGCGATGGTGCGCATCGAAGCGCTGAACTACGCGCTCGCCGGGCTTCCGGAAGACCGCGTGCGCTACCACATGTGCTGGGGCAGCTGGCACGGGCCCCACACGACCGACGCGCCGCTGGAGGAGATCGCGCCGGTGATCTTGAGCATCAAGGCGGGGGCCTTCTCGCTCGAAGCTGCGAACCCGCGCCACGAGCACGAGTATCACGTCTGGGAGCGGGTCAAGCTCCCGGAGGGCAAGATCCTCATCCCGGGCGTCGTCGCCCACACGACGAACTGCGTCGAGCACCCGGAGCTGATCGCGGAGCGGATCGTGCGCTACGCGCGGCTCGTCGGGCGCGAGAACGTCATCGCCGGCGTCGACTGTGGATTTGCGCAGGGGCTCGCGACCGCGCGCGTGCACCCGAGCATCATGTGGGAGAAGTTCCGCATGCTCGCGGAGGGCGCACGTCTGGCGAGCCGGCGTCTCTGGTAGGTCACGGGTAGATCGAGGGACACGTTGGACCGGAGGGGCATTGCGATGGGTACGAGGGGGCGAATCTTGACGACGTTGTTCGCGATCGGCCTGACGATGCTCGGCGGAACGAGGACGATCGCGCCCGCGGGCGCTCAGGACGCGGCGCCGATTGCGGGCACGGCCGCCGTGTCGGGCACGGTCGAGGCGCCCAGGCCGTTCAAGGCGGCGCCGGTGCATCTCATGAACGTGGACAAGAACGTCCTGTTCATGGTCTACACGAGCGGCGGGCGCTACCGCGCCGTCAACCTCTTTCCCGGCCGCTACGAAGTCACGGTCCGCAAGCCGGGTTTCGCCGCCGAGACGAAGAGCCTCACGCTTGCTGTCGGGGCGAAAGAGACGCTGAACTTCTCACTGCGCGAGGAAGCAGCACAACCCGTGCAGCAGGGCGCGTTCGGGTTCTCCGCGCGCATCGAGGGCGCGACCCTGGTGTCGTACGACGAGCTCTATCCGGCCGGTCCGGGCCGCGACCTCGTCGAGAAGACCTGCGTGAACTGCCACGGCAAGAATTTCCTGCCGAGCCGGCCCTATCACGAGACACAGTGGACCCACTTCGTGGATCTGATGCTGAGTCCCACGGCGCCGCGCGGCGCCATGATTCCCGCCGGCACGTTCAGCGCGAAGGACCGCGAGACCGTGATCGCGTACCTCGCCAGGAACTACGGTCCCACCAGCACGAAGCGCGCCTTGAAGGTCGACGCGGAGTTCCCTGTGGACGAAACCGTGCTCGGCAAGGCGATGTACATCGAATACTACCTGCCGCTCGACCGCCAGCTCGATGCGGCCAACAAGCAGCGGCGGACGCAGGAGCCGCACTTCGATTCCGACGGCAACGTCTGGTACACCGACCGCAGCATCCCCAACCGGATCGGTCGCGTGGACCCGCGCACCGCCGAGTTCAAAGACTTCACGATGCCCGATTCGAGGGCGGATCCGCATGGTCTCACCGTCGACCGCGCCGGCCACGTATTCTGGGCCGAGACCGTCGGCTTCCACCTCGGCCGGCTCGACCCCAAAACGGGCTCGATGATCCGATATCCAATGGACTCCGCCGGTCGGAGCCAGGGCGCTCGCGGCCACACGCCGATCGTCGACTCGAAGGACAATGTATGGTTCACCGTGATCGGCGGCGACATGCTCGGCAAGTGGGATCGCAAGACCGAGACCGCCCGGGTATGGAAAGTTCCGACTTCCGGCGCCGCGCCCTACGGCATCGCCCTCGACCGCGATGAGAACGTCTGGTTCGCCGAGTTCCGCCGGGGCAGGATCGCGCGGTTCGACCCGAGAACCGAGAAGTTCACGGAGTACGACGCGCGCACGCAGCCGACGACGATCCGCCGACTCGGGGTCGATTCGGCCGGCGTCGTCTGGTACGGCGGCTTCAGCAGCGGCAAGCTCGGCAAGCTCGACCCGAAAACCGGCAGGATCGTCGAGTACGACATCCCCATGCCCTTCTCCGAGCCCTACGACGTGTGGCCGGATCGACACGACCAGATCTGGATCAGCGACGGCGGCCAGGGCGGCAGTTTGATCCGCTTCGATCCGAGGACCGAGAAATTCACGTACTACCCGACGCCTCAGACCACGGATCAGCCGAAGCTCGCGATCACGCGCGACGGCGCGATCTGGTACACGCCGCGCTCGTCCGTCAGGGCGGCGGCGGGTGTGCTGTATCCGGACGTGGGGAAGATGACGACGTTCGGGGCGTACTACTAAGGTCGCCGAGGACGTCGGCGACGACGACGCGGGGCAGCTCCTGGGCTGCCCCGCGTCGGATCGTCGCGCCCGATTCCGATCAGTGCGCCAGCGGGTCGGGTCGCAGCTGGAAGTGGACGGCAATCGGCTTCTTGCCCTTGCCGCCCTCCATGAGCCACGGCGCCCGGTCGCCGCTGGTCGTCCAGAGCCCGCGGCCCTTCCAGCCGGCCGCCGGATCGTCGATGCGGCCGTCGAAGCCCTTGGCGTAGAACCCCAGCGGGTACGGGACGCGCAGCACGACCATCTTGCCGTCCTTCAGCGCGATCAGGCCGTCGTTCAGATTACCGGTCGACATCGGCACGTCCTCGCCGAGGCCGAACGTGTTGTGCTGATCGACCCACGTGTAGTAGCTCGACTCGGCGCTGTTCTCGCCGATCCCCTGAAAGCCCGGACCCGGATACCGATAGAACGTCCAGCCTTCGGGACAGTGGTCGCCGGTGGCCTTCGGTCCGTTGAGCGGTCCCTTGCACTTGCGCCGATCGAAGCTGCCGATGTGGCCGCTCCCCATCGACGCCCACACGACACCCTGCTTGTCGATGTCGGCGCCGCGGATCCCGAAGTACGGCTTCGGCACGTTGTAGATCTCGGCGAGCGCGGTCGCGGGCGGATTCGAGCCGGGCACGAGCCGCACGACCGCGGCGGTGCCGCCGAACACGCCGACCGAGCCCCAGATCGAGCCGTCGACCGGGCTCGGCATCACCGCGTAGAAACCGCCGGCGATCCGCTTGTCCTTGGTCGGATCGACCGGCTGATCGGGCTCGACGTACTCGTCGCGCTTGCCGTTGCCGTTCGTGTCCAGGACGAACGCGGTCCACCCCTGCGATTTCGCCGCGTCGCCGGTCTCGTCGAACATCTTGGTGTTGACCCAGCCGACCACCGGGCCGCCGCCGCTGGTCCACACGGTCTCGTTGGCGTCGTAGCCGAACTGCAGGTGGTGCGTCTGGAAGCACGTATCGACGAACGTGTACTTCATCGTCTTCGGATCGAGGAAGGTGAGCGCGCGGTTCGTGCGCTCGAGCGGAAACAGCTTCGCCGAGGGATGGTCCGAGCCCTTCTGGCAGAAGTCGGGATTCTTGGGCCCCCGCACCGTCGCTGCGAACCAGACGCGGCCCTTGCGATCGAACATCCCGTTGTGGTTGTTGGCCTTCGTGTCCCAGAGCTTCTCGTCGCCCCAGTAGGGCGAGGGCGCCATCGGCTTCTCGAGCGCGGCGTGCCCGGGCCCGAGCGCTTCCGGCGTGTCGGCGTCGCGCACCGGAGCCCTGAAGGTCGTCACGGTGTGCGTCCTGGGATCGAGGATCGGATAGTCGTCGGTCGCGTACTCCGGCGAGCCGTAGAGCTTGCCGTAGCCGTTGACCGTCGGGTAGCGACGATCCGACGCGATCAGGTCGTGCAGATACTTCTTCGGGTCGCCCCATTCCCATGTCGTGACGACGATGTTGCGCTCGACGCCCTGCGGCCGCGGCGGCTTGCTGTGCGGCAATTCCCCCTTGGCGATGCGATCGGTCCAGTCGCCGTAATACTTGAACGGCACGCCGCCGAGCACCTGCGTGAGCGGGTTCAGCATGAAGGTCGCGGCTTGGCCCGACTGCACGCGGCGGATCCACGCCTTCTCCCCTGAGTCGAACTCCCCGAGCGAGGCGGGGATCGTCCGCGTCGACAGCTGGCCCAGCTGATGGCAGCCGACGCAGGCGCGGTTCTTCACCACCGTGAGCCAGTCGCTCTGCGTGATGTTCGCCGGAATGTTGCTCTTGCCGCCGAACTGGTCGGCGTCGGGGATCTTCATCATGGAGTACCAGTAGATGGCGGGGTAGTACTGCGCCGCCGCGGCGGCGTTCGGCGCCGGGACCGCGCGGAGATTCAATTGCTTGCCGGGCTCGGCGTCGACCTTCGCCGAATCGACGAGACCGTAGCCGCGCACCCACACCGTGTACTTCGCCTTCGGAAGATCGGGCACCACGTAGCGCCCCTGGTCGTCGGTGACGACGATCCTCGCGAACTTGGTGGGAAGCCCGGTGGTCTCGGCGATCACCCAGACGCCGGCCTCGGGCCCGCTCGGCCCAGTCACCACGCCGCCGATGTCGTCGGCGTCGATCGGCACCGCGCCGACGCTGGGCTGCTGGGCGCCGAGCCTCGCCACCGAGCCCGCGCTGATCAGGGCAATCGCTACTCCCGCCACGCCGAGCCACAGCGCTCTCGTCATCGCCGTCATCGCGCTACTCCTTTCGTCCCATCACGTCCTGGCCTCGCCGCGAATGCTCACCGAGGTATCGAGAACGGGATGATACCGCAGCGGCCCCAAGCGTGCGAGGCGCTCATAGTTCCTGGTGCCCGGTACGCCCTTGACACACATGCCGTCCGCGCGGTAACGGAGAGCCGGCCGCGTGCGCGTGCGCCGGTAACTTTGGGGGGTGGGGGGACGAGAATGACCCGCGTGGGGAGGCGATGGCCGGGGCTCACCCTCGTGGTCAGCGGGCTGCTCGTCGGGCTCGTTGTGCTGCCGGGCGGCGCGCAGCAAGGACCGACCCAGGCAGAGCTCAACGCCGCGGCCTCCAACGCGTCGGACTGGCTGCTGCCCAACCATGACTACGGCGGACAGCGCTTCGTCGAGCTCACGCAGATCACGCCCGAGAACGCACCGTCCTTGCGGCCGGTGTGCTCGTACGAGATCGGGGGGATCCGCCCGTTTCACACGAACCCGATCGTCTACCGCGGCGTCATGTATCTCACCACCTCACACGCCACGATCGCGCTCGATGCCGCGACCTGCCAGGTTCGCTGGCGACACGACTGGGTGCCCAAGGCCCGAGAGAACTGGCCGCAGAGCCGCGGCGTCGCCGTGAAGGAAGGCAAGATCGTCCGCGGCACGCTCGACGGCTATCTCCTGGCGATCGACGCCGAGAGTGGACGACTCCTCTGGGAGCGGGCGGCGGCGAACGGCGACATCGGAGAGACCTTCACGATGCCGCCGGTCCTCGTCGAGGATCTGGTGATCGCCGGGCCGGCGGGAAACGAAGTACCCATCAAGGGGTGGGTCGGCGCCTTCCGTCTGGAGAACGGCGAACAGGTGTGGCGATTCAACACGCGGCCGAGACCGGGCGAGCCCGGCGCCGAGACGTGGTCGGCGACGGACGTGCTCACCGGCGGCGGCGCGGTGTGGACGCCGTTCTCGCTCGACCCCGCCAGGGGACTGCTGTACGTCCCCGTCGGCAATCCGGCGCCCGATCTCTACACCGACGTCCGGCGCGGCGACAACCTCTACACGAATTCCATGGTCGTCCTCGACGTACGCAGCGGCAAGCTCGTGTGGCACTACCAGGCCGTGCCGAACGACTTCCACGACTGGGACCTGACCCAGACGAGCCCCCTCTTCAGCGCCGAGGTCAACGGCGTGCGGCGTCAGCTCGTGGCGGTGGTCGGCAAGGATGGGCTGCTCCACGTCCTGGATCGGGAGACACGCGCGCACCTCTATCAGGTAGCGGTGACCCGACGGGAGAACGTCGATGTCCCGCTCACCACGGCGGGCGTGTACGTGTGTCCGGGCGTGCTGGGCGGCGTGCAGTGGAACGGCCCCGCCTTCAATCCGCGCATCAACACGCTCTACGTGAATTCGGTCGAGTGGTGCGGCGTCTTCAGGAAGGCGGAGACCCTCCAGCACGTGCCGGGCCGGAACTACATGGGCGGGCGCTGGTCACCCGAGCCGCTGGAGCAGGCGCGCGGCTGGCTGACGGCCATCGACGCGTCGACCGGAACGATTCGCTGGCGCTACGCCTCACGCCGCCCGATGCTCGCCGCGATCGTGGCGACGTCGGCCGACCTGCTCTTCACGGGCGAGCTCGATGGCACGTTCCTCGTCCTCGACGCGCGTGACGGCGCCGTGCTGCATCGATTCAACGTTCCGGGTCCTATGAACGGCGGCGTCGTGACGTATCAGGCGGGCGGCCGGCAATACGTGGCCGCCACCTCGGGAAGCGCGACGTACTTCTGGGGCGCGCCGACGGCGCCGGCCACGGTGACCATCTTCGCGATCCCCCGGCCGGGGTCGTAGCGCCGTCTCGGCGGCTCTACCAGGGCAGGATCGCGGGCTCGTACTGCTCGATCCGCTCCTTGATCGCCAGTACGGGCTCGATGCCGTAGAGCCGGCGGGCGTTCTCGCCCATCAGCTTGCGCTGCACCTCGGCGGGCACGCCGAGCTCCGCCATGTGGCCCAGGCCTTCCCAGGCGTCTTCCGCGTCGTGGTGCGGATAGTCCGACGACCAGATCGCGACGTCCTGGAAGACGTCCCACAACCGATAGACCAGCGTCTCGTCCGACTCGAAGCCGATGAAGCAGCGCTCGTTAGGCGCGCGCCAGCACCGTCGCCGCCTCCGCGCTGCGCACCAGCGCCAGCCGGACGCACCACGTGGGGAACAGCATCACCTGATCGGTGCCGAGCGCGTCCATGTCGTCGAGCCGCGCGCGGGGGTCGCGGCAGCCCAGCAGGCGTCCGAATTTCGCCTGCCAGGCCGCGGTGCCGGGAGTGAGCTTGCCGACTTCGCGCTTGTCCCAGCGGGCCCAGCCCACCTCGGCGGCGTTCGAGCGCTCGCGCGCCGCCGGCACCACGCGCCCGTTGATGAAGAGGAGGTCGCTGTCGGTGTGGGAGCAGAACTGCGTCTTGATCCAGGCGCGGCTTCGGGCCGGGACGTACTCGCCCCAGACCGCCGGCGGCTCCACGACGTGGCTGTCGCAGTCGAACACGGAAAAGTCCTTGCGGGTCCTCGTGGCCGTCATCGCGTCACACCTTTCCCCCCGATGAGGTAGCCTATTGTCAGAATCGGAGAGACGCCTGTCAATGACGCGTCCGCTCGGATCGGGGCTCGAACGCTTCTCGCTCACCGGCCGCGTCGCGCTGATCACCGGCGCGACCCGGGGGCTCGGGCTCGAGATCGCGCGGGGCATGGCGGCCGCCGGCGCCGTCGTCGGGATCAACGGCCGCGACGCGCAGCGAGCCGACGCGGTGGCGAAGAGCATTCCCGGCGCGTTCGCGACGGCCTTCGACATCACCGATCTGCCGAGCGCGACCGCCGTCACGGGCCAGGTGCTGACGGTCGACGCGGGACTCTCGGTGGCTCTCTAGGAGGAGGACGAGGGAGACATGAAGATCCGAATCGGTGTGGGAATCGGCGGCGCATCGGCCTCGACCGGCGCGTTGACCGAGCTCGTCACGGGTCTCGACGACATGGGATTCGACTCGCTCTGGCTCTCGGAGGTGCTGACGGGCCAGGTGTTCGATCCGGTGGTCGGTCTCGCATGGGCCGCCGCCAGCAATCCGCGGCTGAAGATCGGCACGACGATGCTGCTCCCGGGACGGAACGTCGTGCGGCTCGCCAAGCAGCTCGCGAGCCTGGACGTGCTGTCGAACGGGCGGCTGCTGGTGACCCTGGTTCCCGGGCTCACCTACGCGCCCGAGCGCGACGCCATCGGCCTCGAGCCCAAGCGCCGCGGCGCGCTCATCGACGAAGCGCTGCCGCTCCTGCGGCGCCTCTGGGCGGGCGAGACCCTCAGCTACGACGGCGTCGCCGGGAGCTTTCGCGACGTGAAGCTCTGGCCTCTGCCGATCCAGCAGCCGCTCGAAGTGTGGCTCGGCGGCACGGTGCCCGCGGCGCTCGAGCGGTGCGGGCGGCTCTCGGATGGCTGGCTGCCCTCGCAGTGCACGCCCGAGGAGGCCAGGGCGGGCCGCGCCGTGATCGAGGACGTCGCGGCGCGGGCCGGGCGCACGATCAGCCCCGAGCACTTCGGCGTCAGCCTCGGCTACGCCCGCGACCCGATCGACCCGCAGATGGCCAAGGTGATGACCGCCCGGCGTCCCCGATCGGTCGAGCTCACGCCGGTGGGCTTGCCGGCCTTGCGCGCCGTCATCGAGCGGTTCATCGGGGTCGGCTTCTCGAAGTTCGTCGTGCGGCCGGTCGTCGCGCCGAAGTCGTGGCGGGCGGAGCTCGAAGCGCTGTCCGCCGCGGTCGGAGATCTGCAAACCTGACCGGGGGCCGCCGGGAGGCGCTGACCTTCGGGGCGGACGCGCAGGCGCTCCCGCTCAGCGACCGACCGCGGCGCGCTCGGCCGCCAGCTTCACCGCGCGCTCCTGCAGCATCGGCGCGCCCAGACGCTTGGCCCATTCCGCGAACTCGCCGCGCGGCCCGGTCCAGCGCAGCGCGTCCACGGCGGCGCCGATCGGCGCGTCCGCGCGCAGGGTCGCCAGACGGCGGAACAGCAGCGCGCGCTCCCATTGCTCGACCAGGGTCGTCGCCAGCCGCGTGGTGCCGCGCATCGGCACGTCCCACTGCTCGGCGCGCCGGGGAATCTGCTCGAGGCGCTGATATCGCGCCAGCACGGTCGCGGCGGATTTCGCGCCCCAGCCCGGCAAGCCCGGAAAGCCGTCGGCGCTGTCGCCCACGAGCGCCAGCCAATCGGGGATCGACGCCGGCGAGACGCCGAACTTCTGCCGGACACCCGACTCGTTGCGGACCTCGCGGGTGCGCCGGTCGAGCTGGACGACGCGGTCGTCGCGCACGCACTGCGCCAGATCCTTGTCCGGCGTGCACACGATCACCTGCTCGACGCGGAGGTCGGCGGCGGCCACGGCCGCGGCGGCGGCCAGCGCGTCGTCGGCCTCGAACTCGACCATCGCCCAGACCACGACGCCGAGCGCCCTCAGCGCGTCCTCGAGCGGCTCGAACTGGGCGAGGAGAGCCGGGTCGATCCCCTCGCCGGTCTTGTAGCCCGGCCAGAGCCCGTTGCGAAACGATTCGATGACGTGGTCCGTGGCCACGCCCAGATGGGTGGCGCCCCCCTCGAGCATGCCGAGCATCGAGGTCACGACGCCGCGCACCGCGCGCAGCTCCTCGGGCGCGGTCCGCTCGAACGCCGCTGCCGGCGAGAGGAAGTAGCGGAACAGCTCGTAGGTCCCGTCGACCAGGTGGACGATCACCAGAGCACGATACGGCAGATTCGTTCCGCGCACGACCACCGTCGTAAGATTTTCGGGTGAGGCGTGCCACGACAGCCGGGCTCGCGATTGTGTCCATGGCTTTCGGGGCAGCCCTCCTCGCGAGCAGCTGCCGCGAGGCGCCGCCGGCGCGACCGCAGGGCGCGCTGCGATTCTGGCGCCCGGACGGGACCACGTGGGTGGAGGTCGCGTCTATGCCCATGGGGCGCTGCCTCGCATTGCGGTTCGATGGCGCGGGCGAGCACCTGGCGGTCATGTGCGAGCGCGAGGTCGTCGTCGTCGATCTCGGAACGCGTCTCGCGTCGAGCCGGATCACGAGTCCCCATAGCGAGGTCATGACCGCGTTCGATCTGTCGGCGAACGGAACGAGGCTCGTCACGGCCGGGCACGAGGGGGGCGTCACGGTCTGGGACCCGGTCGCGGCGACGCCGATCCGCCAGTTCTCGGTCGGTCGCTCTCGTCGTCCGGGTCCGCCGCCTGCCGGTATGCCGCCACCGGAGGTGTGGGCGGTCGTGGTGGCGCTGTCGCCCGACGGCTCGCGCGCTGCCGCGGTCACGATCGAGGGGACGGTCTACGCCTGGGACGTGACGACGGGCGCCGAGCTTCTTTCCGACGCGCATCCCGAAGCCTCGGGCCCGCCGACCGGCTCGCTCCGCTTCACCGAGGACGGCCGATTGCTCGCGCCCACCGGCGACCGGCGCGGCATGCGCGTCTTCGACCTGACGCGGAAGAGCGTGCGCGTCGCCGCGACGGGCGCGAAGGCCTACGCCACCGTCGCGATCACCGACGACGCGACCGGATTCGCTGCGATCACGTCGGCCACTGAGAGCGGAAACATCGTGTACGACGTCGAGATCTGGAGGATGACGCTCGCGCCTGACTCATGACGCGGCCGAGTCCGATCGCGCGCCGCTCGCGAGCGCGCGCAGCCGCTCGCCGGCCAGGCCCATGATGCGCGCCTCGCCGCCGGCCGCGCCGAGGCGCCGGTAGAATTCGAGCGCGCCCGCATTGGCGGAGTGCACGCCCCATTCCAGCGAACGTCCGCCCAGCCGCAGCGTCTCCGCCGCCACCGCGGCCATGAGGGCGCGGCCGACGCCGCGCCCGCGCGCCGCCGGCTTCACGAAGATGTCGTGGAGCCACATCGCGCGGGCCGCAATGTCCGTGTTGTAGCCCAGGGTGAAGAAGGCGTAGCCCGCCACCGCCCCGTCGAGGTCGGCGACCAGGGGCGTGAACGCGGCGGGCGCGCCGAAGCCGTCGGCGCGCACCCGCTCCGCGGTGAACGGCCGGCCGTGGATCCCGACGTGGTCGTTCAGGTCGTTGGCCATCTCGGCGAGGATCGCCGCTTCCTCGAGGCGCGCCGGGCGCACCCGGACGGCGCTCACGAGCGCGCGGCGTCGGTCGGCAGCCGCCCGTGGGCCGTCTCGGACTGCGACGGCAAGAGCGAGAAGTGGCTGTGCACCGCGAGCCATTTCCCTCTGCGCCGCTCGAGCACGAAGGTGCCCCTGCCCGGGCGCGTGAAGGGCCGGCCGTCGGGTCCGGTGACCTCGGTGAGCCAGCCGCCGGCGATCCACGCGCTGTCGCCCGACGCGCGCACGCTCGTGTCCGACTCGAAGTGGAAATTGCGAATGCGGGGCCAGACGTTCTGCCACTGCTCGCGGACGATGTTGTCCAGGCCCGCCACGGTGCGGGCCCAGGTACCGAAGGCCACCGCGTCGGTGGCGAACAGCTTGCGGCCGCCCGCGAAGTCGCGGGCGCGGACCGCGGCCTCGAACGTGCGCAGCCAGTCCTCGGGTGTCGCGACGGAAGGAGCCATGCCGGCATTATGCAACGGAAATGTGGCATGCTGCTGCCATGTCCTCCTCTCGACGCCCCTTGCGAGTGCTGCACACCGCCGACGTCCACCTCGAGAGCGACGGCTACGGCGACGCGCGCCAGCAAGCCGCGCACCAGGCGAGGGTCCGGCGCGTCCTGTCGCGCATCGTCGATCGCGCGCTGAGCGACCGCGCCGATCTCGTGCTGATCGCCGGCGACCTGTTCGATCACAACCGCGTGTCCGACGAGGCCATCGACTTCGTGCGCGCCGAGCTCGCGCGGCTCCGACAGCCGGTCGTCATCCTGCCCGGGAACCACGATGCGCTCTACACGAACGCGATCCACGATCGCCACGATCTCGCGGCCGGGCTCAGCCACGTCCGCGTGATCCGCCGGCTGAACGGCGAGGTCGTCGACTTCCCCGAGCTCGACGCCGTCGTCTGGGGCCGCGCGATGGAGGAGCACGAGCCGGGGTTCCAGCCGCTCGCGCACATTCCCGGGCGCGACGACCGACGCTGGCACCTGGCGATGGCCCACGGCTTCTTCTACGAGGCGCGGCAGCGGCCGGATCGCTCGTCGCCGATCTTCGCCGACGAGATTCGCGACACGGGCTGGGACTACCTCGCGCTCGGCCACCAGCACGTCCAGACCGACGTCAGCCAGGGCGGCGTGGTCGCCTGCTACGCGGGCGCGCCCGTCACGGACTGGGGCGGCCGCGATCAGGTCGGCGCGGTCCTGCGCGTCGACCTCTCCGTCGAAGACGGGATCCGGGTCGCGCCCCGACCGCTCTGATCGCGCGGCACCGCAAGAGGAGACAGACACGATGGCCGTCGAAGTAGCGAAGGTCGAGCTCAAGAGCGTACAGGACGCCTCCGGCCTCGAGGAGCGCATCCTGGCGGGCCAGTTCACCGCCGACCAGGTCGTCGCTGTCGTGGGCAAGACCGAGGGCAACGGCGGGGTCAACGACTTCACCCGCCTGCTCGCGGACCACGCCTTCCGGCGCGTGCTGCTCAAGCACGGTAAGCGCAGCGAGGCCGAGGTCGCGACGATCCCGATGGTGTGGTCGGGCGGGTGCGACGGGGTCATCACGCCGCACGCGACCGTCTTCGCGCGGAACGACCGGAAAGGCACGGCCGACAAGGCGCGCCTGGTGATCGGCACCGCGATGAGCGCGGAGCTCCAGCCCGAGGACATCGGCCGCCCGCGCATGGTCGAGATCGTGGCCGAGGGCGTGAAGGCGGCGATGAAGAACGCGGGCATCGAGGACCCCAGGGACGTGCACTACGTCCAGACCAAGACGCCGCTCCTCACCGTCGACTGGGTGGAGAACGCCAAGCGCCGAGGCAAGACCGTGGCCTGCGAGGTGCACGACTCGATGGGCGTGTCGAACGGTACCACCGGTCTCGGCATCGCGGTCGCCCTCGGCGAGCTGCCGATGCCGCGCGCCGAGCAGATCTGCAAGGACCTCGATCTCTACTCGTCGGTCGCCTCCTGCTCCTCGGGCGTCGAGCTGACGCGCGCGCAGATCATCCTGATGGGCAACAGGGCGGGCGCGGGCGGGCGCTACGGCATCGGTCACAGCGTCATGAAGGACGCGCTCGACATCGACGGCATCTACGCCGCGATCCGCAACGCCGGGCTCGACCTGCCGGAGCGGGCGCGCGCGGAGGACCTCAGGGGGCGCCTGGTCAACTGCTTCATCAAGTCCGAGGCCGACCATCGCGCCAAGCTGCGCGGGCGGCGTCAGATCATGCTCGACGACTCCGACGTGCACCACCACCGCCACTCCAAGGCCGCCGTCGGCGGCGTCGCGGCAGCCGCGATCGGCGATCCGGCCGTGTTCGTCTCGGTCGACGCGATGCACCAGGGACCGCAGGGAGGCGGGCCGGTCATCGCCATCGTCGACGTCGGAGAGTAGCAGACTGCGGGCCTACGGGTAGAGGTGGCAGGCCACCTCGCCGCCGCCCTCGCGGCGCCGCAGGGCGGGCTCGGTCTGGGAGCAGACCGGCATCGCCGACGGACAGCGCGGATGGAAGCGACACCCTGACGGCAGGCTGAGGGCGCTCGGTACCTCGCCGGTGATCGGCTTGTCCGGCGCGCGGTCGTCCGGATGCGAGGGCAGCGCGGCGGCGAAGAGCGCTTGCGTGTAGGGATGCATCGGGCGCGCGCACAAGGCGTCGCTCTGCGCCGTCTCGACGATCTTGCCGAGGTACATCACCGCGATCCGGTGGCTGATGTGCGCGACGGTGGCGAGGTCGTGGCCGATGAAGAGATAGCTCACGCCGAGCTTCTTCTGCAGCGCCTCGAGCTGGTTGATGATCTGGGCCCGGACCGACACGTCGAGCGCGGAGACCGGCTCGTCCAGCACGATGAGCCGCGTGTCGGTCGCCAGCGCGCGGGCGATCGCGATGCGCTGCCGCTGCCCGCCGCTGAACTCGTGGGGGAACAGCGGCGCGACGTCCGGCGCCAGGCCGACCAGCTCGAGCACTCGGCCAACGCGCTCCTCGATCGCCGCATGCGGCAGGTCGGTGTGGATCTCGAGCGGCTCCGCGATGATGTCGCCCACGCGCATGCGCGGGCTCAGCGAGCTGAACGGGTCCTGGAACACGACCTGTACCGCGCGCCGGTACGCCATGAGGTCGGCGCCCTTGAGGCTCGCGATGTCCCGCCCCTCGAACCTGATCGTCCCGGAGGTCGGCGTCTCCTGGCGCAGGATCAGCTTGGAGGTCGTCGTCTTCCCGCAGCCGGACTCGCCGATGAGCCCGAGCGTCTCGCCGGCGCCGATGGCGAGATCGATGCCGTCCACGGCCTTCACGAGCCTCGCCGGGCCGCCGAGCAGCGTGCGCCGCACGGGAAAGTGCTTCGTCAGGGCCCGGACTTCAAGGACGGGCGAGGACATCGCCGAGGAGCCAGCAGCGGGCGACGCTCCCGTCGCCCGGCCGAAAGTCGCGCGGCTCCTCGGTCATGCAGCGCGGCATGACGTCGGGGCAGCGCGGATGGAACGAGCAGCCCGGAGGAAGATTGGCCAGGTTCGGGGGCTGGCCGCGGATGGAATAGAGCGGCTCCTTGCTGCCGAGCTTCGGCATCGAGCCGAGCAGCGCGCGCGTGTAGGGATGCTTGGGGGCGTCGAAGAGCTCGCGCACCGCCGCCTGCTCGACGATCTTGCCCGCGTACATGACGGCGACCCGGTCGCACATCTTCGCGACGATGCCAAGGTTGTGCGTCACGAAGATCAGGGCCACGCCGGTGTCGCGCTGGATGTCCTTCAGGAGGTCGAGGTACTGCGCCTGGATCGTGACGTCGAGGTTGGTCGTCGGCTCGTCGGCGATCACGAGCCGCGGCCCGCCGGCCAGCGCGATGGCGCCGACGATGCGCTGGCGCATGCCGCCGCTCATCTGATGCGGATACTCGCGCATGCGCCACTCCGGCGACGGGATCCGGACGGCGCGCAGCAGGCTCTGCACGCGCTCGCGCAGCGAGCGGCCCCGCAGGCGCTGGTGGAAGAACGCGGGCTCCGCCACCTGGCGGAAGATCGTGAAGAGCGGGTTCAGCGACGCCATCGGGTCCTGCAGGATGACGGCGATCCGGCGGCCGCGGATCCGCCTGAGCTCACGCTGGCTCTTGCGCGTGAGATCCTCGCCCTCGAAGACGACCGCGCCGCCCACGATGCGGGCGGCGCGTGGCAGGAGCCCGACGATCGAGAGGCAGGTGGTCGTCTTCCCGCTCCCCGACTCGCCGACGAGCCCGAGGGTCTCGCCTTCACGCAGCGTGAAGTCGACGCCGTCCACCGCGCGGACGACGCGCGTGCCGCCGAACGTGAAGAAGTGCGTCTGGAGGCCGGCGACCTGAAGAACCGCGTCCCGCGCCACGGCCCCCAAGCCTAGAGGTTTCTCGTCTGGGGATCGAGCCTGACCCGCAGCCAGTCGCCGAAGAGCTGTGTCGCGAGGACGATCAGGAGGATGCACGCGCCCGGAAACACCGTGAGCCACCACTGGCCCGCCATCAAGGTCGGGCGCGCCTCCGAGAGCATGAGGCCCCACGCCGGCTGCGGCGGCGGTACGCCGACGCCGAGAAAGCTGAGCGAGGCCTCGGCGATGATGACGACGCCGACGGTGAGGCTCGCCAGTACCGTCGCCGTGTTCAGGACGTTCGGCAGGATGTGCTTCTTGATCACGCGCAGCTTGCTGGCGCCGGCGATCTCGGCCAGCTTGACGAAGTCGCGCTCGCGCAGGCTCAGCACCTCGCCGCGGATGACACGCGCATAGCGCGTCCAGTACACCGCGCCCAGGATGACGATGATGTTCCACATGCTCGGGCCGATCATGGCCGCGAGGAAGATCGCGAAGACGATCGCCGGCAGGGCGAGCCAGGCGTCGGTCACGCGCATGATGATCTGGTCCACCCAGCCGCCCAGGTAGCCGGAGACGATGCCGAGCGCGGTCCCGATGCCGCCGGCCACGAGCGTGCCCATCAGCCCGACGATCAGCGACACGCGCGCGCCGTAGATCAGACGACTCAAGATGTCGCGGCCCTGGAAATCGGTGCCGAGCGGCGTCGCCAGGCTCCCGCCCTCCATCCAGAACGGCGGGGCGAAGATCTCGGCTCCCTTCACCGGCAGAGTCGGGTCGTACGGCGCGATCAGATCGGCGAGGGCCGCCACGAGAATCAGCCCGCCGAGAATGACGACCACGGCCAGGGGCGCTTCGCGCGCCGCCTTCACGAGTGCGGCGAGCCGGCCGGTCCAGGTCCGTTCCGCGGCGAGCCTGGTATTCGCCGGAATGGTCGCCATCGTCGGCTACCTCGTGCTCATCGCGTGAGCCTGATTCTGGGATCGATGATGGCGTACAGGATGTCCACCAGCAGGTTGATCACGACGATCATGAAGCCGGCCATGACCACCACGCCCTGGACCAGCGGGAAGTCGCGCTGGAAGATGCCTTCGTAGAGCAGCCGGCCGATACCGGGCCACGCGAAGATGACCTCGATGATGACCGCGGCATTGACCATCACAACCATGTTGACGCCGGCCAGGGTGAACACCGGAATGAGCGCGTTCTTGAACGCGTGCATGGCGATGACCACGAAGTCCGGGAGCCCCTTGAGCCGGGCGAGCTTGATGTACTCGCTGCCGAGCACCTCCAGCATGCTCGAGCGGGTGAGCCTCAGCATCGACGCCGCGAAGTACCAGCCGAGTGCCAGCGCCGGCATGACGACGTGGCGCCAGTCGCCCGAGCCGGAGGTCGGCAGCCACCGGAGCCAGACCGAGAACACGAGGATCAGCACGAGGCCGAGCCAGAAGCCGGGGATCGAGAGGCCGAGCAGCGCGACGCCCTTCGCGACGGTGTCCCAGCCGCTGTTCACCTTCACCGCCGAGATGATACCGGCCGGAATGCCGATCAGGAGCGAGATGAGCGTGGCGGCCAACCCGAGCGTCAGCGAGTTGGGCAGCCGCTGAAAGTAAAGCTCGCTCACGGGGAGCCGGTAATTGAAGGACTTGCCGAGCTCTCCCGTGAACGCGTTCTGCATGAAGGTCACGTACTGCACCGGCCACGAGCGGTCGAGTCCCCACTGGTGCCGGATCCGCTCGAGGTCCTCGGGGCGCGCGCTCGCCTCGGCCATGAGCGCGACGGGGTCGCCCGTCAGGCGCACGATCAAGAAGATCGTCGCGCTCAGGATGAGGAGCGTGACGACGCTGTACAGCACGCGCCGGATGATGAACTGCGACATGCCGTCCGGTTACTGGTCCTTCACTTTGATGTCTTCCCAGGGATACGCGTAACCCGTGGTGATGGTCGGGAAGACGTCCTGCCATTTCTGCAGCACCACGCGGGGACCGATCGCGTTGACGAACGCGTGGCGGAACACCGGCACGAGGTAATAATTCTCGAGGATGCCGCGCTGGATCTCCTCGGCGAGCTTCTTGCGCTCCGCCGGGTTGGTCGACCGCTCGTACTGGTCGAACTTGCCGTCGAGGTCCTTCACGCAGATCCGGTCGCGCGAGTTGAAGCCACCGCACTTGAAGTGGCCTTCATACCAGAACGACCAGCTCCCGGCGATCCGGACGCCGTGCAGGATGATCTGGGTCCCCGGGAACTCCTTGAGACCGGCCTGCAGGCGCTGGAAATAGATGCCGCGCTCCATGGTCTGAAGCCGGCCGCGGATGCCGACCTCGCGCAGCTGCGCGATGAGACGCTCGCCGCGGGAATAGAACGTGGGCAGCGGCGTGACCCAGTCGACGTCGAAGCCGTTGGGATAGCCCGCCTCGCGCAGGAGCTGCTTGGCTCGGTCCACGTTCCGCGGGAACTCGGGCCACTCGATCGCGTACTGGACGTCGTTGTTGATCCAGTTGCCGGTCGGCTTGCCCATGCCCGCGGTCTCGGCCTGGTTCATGGCGCGCCGGTCGACGGCCAGGCTGACCGCCTCGCGCACGCGCTTGTCGTGAAACGGGTTCTTCGGATCCTGGAACCCCGGAAACTCGATGAAGAACGAGCCGGACAGCACGGGCGCCAGGGTGACGCCCGGAAGCTTCCCGACCTTGGTGATGAGCTCGCCGGGGACGTTGTAGACGATGTCCGCCTCGCCGCGCTCGAGCATGGCGACCCGGGTGGCCGCCTCCGGCACGGCGATCATCACCAGCTGCTTGGCGTTGACCGGACGGTAGTAGCCGTCGAAGGCCTCCAGCTCGACACGCACGCCGGGCTCGTGGCGCACGAGCTTGTAGGGTCCGGCGCCGATCGGCTTCTGCTTGAAGGCGTCGGGGCCCACCTGCTTGTAGTACTTCTCGGGCACCACCCAGGCGGGGCCCGCGACGTTGGCGGTGCCGAAGAGGATGGCGAAGTCGAGGAACGGCTCCTTGAAGACGAAACGGATCGTGCGATCGTCGACGATGTCCACGCGCTCGGTCTTCTTCTTGAAGACGTCGGCCTTGGCGCCGCGGTAGTTCTCGTAGCTGAACTTCACGTCCTGTGGCGTCACCGGATCACCGTTGTGGAACCTGGTGCCTCGGCGCAGCGTGAACGTCGCGCTCTTGGCGTCGGGGGCGACCGAGAAATGCTCGGCCAGGGCCGGATGGTCGTAGAGCTCGGTACCTTGATTCTTGATCAGCGCGTCGTGGATCGCGGTGAAGAAGTTGTCGGGCGTCGCGGTGCCGTCGTGCTCCTGCGGGTCGAGCCAGCGCGATGCGAATCCGGCGTGCCAGGCGAGCACCAGCTTGCCCTTGGCCGCGGCGCCGGCCGGCGCCGCGAACGGGATCGCCGTCGACGTCGCGGCGATGAGGATCAGCGCGACGGCGATCAGGTTGAACGCGCTATATGCCTCGAATCGGGGACGTTGCATTCAGAGCCTCCGCTCCGGGGTTCGTAGTCGTGGTGACGAGTGCTGTAGACTAGCCCGCGGCCCAGAATGCGGTCAAGTATCGCCGGGAGCGCGACGCGGCGGGATCACGCGACGCCCGCCACACGGCGCGGCGCCCTGCTGGTGGCTTGCGCAGCGGTCTGCTGGAGCAGCGGCGGGCTCATCGTTCGCCTCGTCGCCACGAGCCCCTGGACCACCAGCCTCTGGCGGAGCCTGTTCGCCTCGCTGTTCCTGGCGCTCGTGCTCTGGGCCGTCCGGGGCCGCGGCATCGTGGCTCAGTGGCGCGAGGGCGGACGCCCCGTCGTGATCGTCGCGCTCTGCATGGCGACGGCCTCCACGTGCTTCATCTTCTCGCTGGCCCACACGTCCGTGGCCAACACGCTCATCCTCATGGCCACCGGACCCTACGTGGCGGGACTGCTCGGCTGGGTCTGGCTCGGCGAGCGGGTCGCGCTGCGCACCTGGGCGACCATGGGCGTCGCGCTCGCGGGCACGGTGGTGATGGTGTCGAGCTCGTACGCTCGCGGCGCCGTGCTCGGCGACCTGCTCGCGATCGTCATGGCCGCCAGCTTCGCCGTCGCGACGGTCCTGGTGCGGCGGCACCCGGAGATCCGGATGGCGCCGGCGGCGGCGCTGGCGACGGCGTTCACGGCGCTGATCGCGCTGCCGATGGCGGAGCCCTTCTCGATCTCGCCGCGCGACTTCGCGCTGCTGGCGTTCTTCGGCGTGGGGCAATTCGGCGCGGGCTTTCTGCTCTTCATGACCGGCGCGCGGCTGATTCCGGCCGCGGAGACCTCGCTGATCGGCCTGCTCGAGACCGTGCTGGGCCCGCTCTGGGTCTGGCTCGTGCTGGGTGAGCGCCCGGAGGCGGCCTCACTCGCCGGCGGCGCCCTGATCCTGGCGGCGCTCCTGGCCAATACCCTCGTCGAGCTCGTCACGCCGCGTCGAGCGAACCACCGCGACCCGCGCCCGCTAGCCCAGGAATAGCTCGCACGTGTCGAGCCAGGCTTGCGTGGTCAGCGCGAGCGACTCGACGTCGATCCTCTCGTCGTTGCCGTGGAAGCGCCCCGACATCGCCTCGGCCGTCAGCGCGCGCGAGAAGAGGCCGAAGCCGTAGGCGACGGCCCCGTGCTCGCGGAAGTAGGGTGCGTCGGTGAAGCCGACGATCAGCCGCGGCAAGAGCTTCGCCCCGGGGTAGTGCCGGTCGACGACCCGGCCGAGCACGTCCCAGAGCGGGGTGCCCGTGGGCGAGACCGACGCCTGCTTGGAGAAGAGCTTCTCGACCGCGACTTCCTCCGACAGGTCGCCCAGCGCCTTGTCGAGGTGGCGGCGCACCTCGTCCTCGTTGTCGCCCGGAATGGTGCGGATGTCGATCTCGATGTCGACGACGTCGGGAATCACGTTGGTCTTGACGCCGGCGCGGCACATGTTCGGCGACAACGTCGTGTGCGTCGCCGACCACGCCGACCGGGCCAGGCTCGCGGGCAGCCCGGCGATCGCCTCGTCGACGCGCGAGGGATCGACCAGCGCTTCCTTCGCGGCCGCGTCGAGATCGAGTGCGGCGACGACGCCGCGCCAGAGATCGCTCACGTAGGGCGCCGGGCGATACTCCGCCAGACGCGTGACGACGTGCGCGGCCTTGATCAGCGCGTTGTCGGCGCCGTACGGCATCGAGCCGTGGCCAGGCGTGCCCTTCACCCGGAGGCGCCGCCAAGCCACGCCCTTCTCGCCGACGTGCACGGTGACGTTCAGCTGGCCATCGTGCGCGGTGACGGTGCCACCGTTCTCGGTCAGGAGATAGTCCGCGCGCAGCGCGTCCCAGTGCCGCTTGCAGACGTGGCCGGCGCCGAGCGCGCCGCCCGCCTCCTCGTCCGCGCACGCCAGGTAGACCAGGGTGCCGCGCGGCCTCCAGCCGCGCCGGGCCAGCGTCTTGAGCGCGACCGCCTGCGAGGCCGTGAGATTCAGCATGTCGACCGCGCCGCGTCCCCAGACCTCCCCGTTCACCACCTCGCCGCCGAACGGGTCACGCGTCCAGTGCGCGGGGGTGACCGGGACGACGTCCGTGTGGCCCATCAGGCACAAGGTCGGCGCAGCGGGATCGGTGCCCTCGATGCGGGTCACGAGGCTCGCGCGGCCGGGCGCGCCGTCGGGCTCGTAGACGTCGATGTCGAGGCCGCTGCCCTCGAGGTACGCGCGCAGCGTGTCGCTGTTGCGCGCCTCCTGACCGGAGGCCACGCTGCCGTCGTTCACGCACTGGTTGCGGATCAGCTGCCGCAAGAGCTCGACGGTCTCTCCGGTCGGCGTGTCGTTCATGACTTCGGCGTATGGCGCGTCAGGAACTCCGTGACCATGCGAATCGACTCGGCCAGGTGCGTCGGGCCGCGCCAGTCTTTCTGGATCTGTAGATTCGGCGCCAGGCGCGCGATCTCGGCGCTAGTCTCGGCCGGATGCGGCTTGTCCGTGCCGGGCTGCAGCAGGAGCGGCGTCTTGCAGCGCCGCACGAAGTCGCGGCTCACCGAGAAGACGAACTCGCCGCCGAACATGTTGTGACCGAATTTCTGGATGGTCTCGGGGGTCAGCGACGGGTCGCGCTCGAGCATGGTCTTGGCGAAGCCGCTGACCGCCTCGTCCCACGTGTCGCGGTTCTCGTGAAGGCCGATCGGGTTCTGGAGCACGGCGGCGGTGACCCGCTCGGGCGCCATCTCGCAGAGGGTCAGACAGAAGCTGCCGCCGATGCAGCCGCCCATGACGTGAAAGCGGCGATGGCCGAGGTGGTCCATCAGCGCCAGGTGATCGCTCGCGTACGTGTGCCAGCCGTGGGTCTCGGTCACGAGGCCGCGCGATTTGCCGGCGTTGCGCTGGTCCATGCCGATCACGGTGAAGCGGCTCGACAGGTCGGCCATCGGATTCATCCAGGGCGGCGGAGCCGACGGATTGCTCGGGCTCTGACGCCAGTAGTCGAGCTGCGAGCGGAGCCCGCCCGGGGCGAACAGCAGCAGCGGGAAACCCGACCCGTGCACTTCGTAAGAGATCTCGGCATCGGGGCGCGTGAAGACTGGCATCGTCGTCCTCCTGGCTTGGCTCCCGGCCTAGACGGCCGTGTCCTTGAACCGGCGCAGCACGTCGAGATGTCCCTGCGGAAACTTGAGGCCCGCCCCGCGCGGCTCGGCGATGACCGAGGCGGCGCCGATGGCTTTCCACGCGTCCACCTGCTTCGTCCAGCCCTCGGGGCTCTGGCCGGCGAGACGGATGCGTCCTTCGAGCGGAATCCGGTCGGGATCGCGGCCCGCCTCGCGCGCGTAGCCGTGCACGCGCGCGACGAGCGCCCGCCCCTGGTCGTCCGGGGTGAAGTTCGGGCTCCACCCGTCGGCGAGCCGTCCGATCCGCCTGAGCGCCGCCTCGGGCGGCACCGCGTGGTCGCGGCTGCCCACGCCGAACCAGACGGGAATCGGCCGCTGGATCGGCATCGGATTCAACCCGGCGTGATCGATCCGGTGGAACTCGCCGCGGAAGTCGACGACCTCTTGCGTCCACAGCGCGCGCATGACCGCGACCTGCTCCGCGCTGCGCCGGCCCCGGTTCTCGAACGTCTCGTTGAGCGCCTCGAACTCGACCGCGTTCCAGCCCACGCCGACCCCGAGGCGCAGCCGGCCGCCGCTCAGCACGTCGATCTCGGCCGCCTGCTTGGCGACGAGCACGGTCTGCCGCTGCGGCAGGATCAAGATGCCGGTCGCCAGCGTGATCCGCCGGGTCACAGCGGCGAAGTAGGCCATCAACGTCAGCGACTCGTGGACCACGCTCTCGTGCGAGTAGTTGACCAGCGACGGGTGCGAATGAAACCTCGGGTCGGCGCCCAGGACGTGATCGGCGACGAAGAGGTGGTCAAAGCCCATCGCCTCGACGGCGCGGACGAACTCGGCGATGGCGCCGACGTCGGTGCCGCACTCGGTCTGAGGAAAGATCACGCCGATCTTCATCCCGACCCTCCCGTGGCCCAGGGATTATACTTCCTCGGCGTGAGCGACCCCAGCGTCAGGCCCAGCGCGTGGCGCGTGGTCGCGGCGGCCACCGCGCTCAACCTGCCGATCGGCTCGCTCTACGCGTTCAGCGTGTTCCTGAAGCCGCTAGAGGCGCTGCTCGGGCTGAGCCGCGCCGATCTCGCGTTCGTCTTCGCGCTCGCGGCCGCCGGGTTCGGCGTCGGGATGAACCTGACGCCCTACGTCGCTCGCCTCGCGTCGCCGCCTACGCTGGTCGCGGCGGGCGCCGTCTCGAGCACCGCGGGCGTCGCGCTCGCCGCGACCGCGGGCGGCCTGACCCAGCTCGCGGTCGGGTACGGCGTTCTCTTCGGCGCCGGCGGCGGCGCGAGCTACATCCTCGTGCAGCAGGCCGTGAACCTGGCGGTGACCCGACGCCACGGCCTGGCGAACGGCTACGTCGTGAGCCTCCTCCCGGCGGGCGCGATGCTCGCCGCGCCGCTCTTCGGCTGGTGCGTCGACGCGCTCGGCGTGCGCGCCGCGCTCTGGGCGCTGGCCGCCGTGCTCGGCGCCACCGGCACGCTCAGCGCGTGGCTGATCGCGCGATCCGGTGTGACGCTCGGGGCGGCGGTGAGCGCCGAGGCGCCGGATTCCGCGGAGCGCCGCCGGCTCGTGTTCTGGCAGCTCTGGCTCGTCTTCTTCCTGGCGGCATCCGCCGGGCTCATGGTGCTGAGCCAGGCCGCGGGCATCATCACCTCCTACGGCGGCGCCACCTCCCTGGCCGTCTACGGCACGACGTTCATCACGGGCGCGATCGCCGCGGCGCGGCTCGGCGGCGGGTGGATGGTCGACTGGCTCACCATCCCCACGGTGGCCGCGGGCGCTCATGCCGTCGCGCTCGCGGGCAACGTCGCGCTGACCCTGTGGCCCGGACCTCGTGTGTCGGTGCTGTCTCTCGCCCTCGTGGGCGTGGGCTACGGCTTGATCTCCGGCCTGACGGCGGCGGCGGTGGCGGTCTACTGGCGGCGTGCCCTGTACGGACGGATCGCGAGCCGCCTCTACATCGCCTGGTGCGCCGCCGCGATCGTCCTGCCGATCGCCGCGGGCCGGCTCTTCGACGTGACGCAGAGCTATCGAACAGCGGTGCTGATCTCGGCCGGCAGCAACGCGCTCGGGTTCCTCATCGCGGTCGGGCTGCCGCGCCAGGGCGGCTCGCGGCTCGCCGACCCGCGCATCGAAGGATGATCTGCTACCATGCGCACCAGCACCTCACTGGGGAGGACGGCATGTCGCGAGCCCTCGCAACGACTCTCGCGGTCTTCGCGGTCCTGATGCTCGGCGCGGCGGTCGATGCTTCGGCCCAGACTGCGGCCCCGGGCCTGGTCACGACCCAGAAGCTGTCCGCCGCTCTCGCGAACGAGCTCGTGGGCGAGTCGGTCGCGGCCTGCGCGCAGAAGGGCTACACGGTGACGGCGGTGGTCGTCGACCTCGACGGCGTGCGGCAGGCGCTCCTGCGCGGCAACGGGGCGCCGATCCACACGCTCGACAACGCGTTCTACAAGGCCTACTCGGCCGCCTCGCTCACCCTGGCCCGCAAGGAGAACAGCACCAAGGAAGTCGCCGACCGGATCGGCAAGAATCCGCCGACCACCGTGCCGCAGACGCCCCTGCCCAACGTGACCTACGCGGTCGGCGGTGTCACCATCAAGGCCGGCGAGACACCGATCGGCGCGATCGGCGTGAGCGGCGCGCCCGGCGGGCAATTCGACGAGGAATGCGCGCGCGCCGCGCTGGCCAAGATCAAGGACCGGATGAAGTAGATGCCGAAAACGCTGTCGCCGGCCCAGGTCGACGCCTACGCGCGCGACGGATTCCTCTCGCCGAACGCCGCGCTCACGCGCGGGGAAGCCGCCGCCTGCCTTCGAAAGCTCGAGGCGTTCGAGGCGACGGTGGGTGGACCGCTCACCTCCGACCGGACCGACGCGCGCTACCGGTCGCGTACGCACGTCCTGCTGTCGTGGGTGCACGCGCTCACGCGTCATCCGGCGATCCTGGACGCCGTCGAGGACCTGATCGGCCCGGACATCCTCGTCTACACCTCGACGTGGTTCATCAAGGAGCCCGAGAGCGCGGCGATCGCCGCCTGGCACCAGGACGCGACCTACTTCGGGCTACGCCCGTACGTGCACGTGACCGCGTGGCTCGCCCTGACCGATGCGACGGCGGAGAACGGCTGCATGGAGTTCCTGCCCGGCAGTCATCACGGGGGCCAGCGGCCGCATCGCGCCGGCGTCGTGGCCGGCAGCGTGAACCGCGCCGGCCAGGCGATCGTCGGCGAGGTCGACGACGCGCCCGCGGTCCACGCTCCCCTGCGCGCGGGCGAGTTCTCGCTGCACCACACGCTCTGCCTGCACCGTTCAGAGCCCAATCGCTCGCACGGCCGCCGCATCGGTCTGGCGATCAGCTACGTCCCGACCTCGGTCGAGCATCTGGGCGTGAAGCACAAGACTCCGGCGATGCTCGTCCGCGGGGTCGACACGTACGGCCACTTCGAGCTCGAGCCGGCACCGAAAGCCGACATGGACGAGCAGGCCCGCGCCGCCTACGCCCGCTCCTACGAGGGCTACCGCGCCTCGTACGCCGAGCAGGTTTCGCTCGAGCATCGGTGATCTGCTAGGATCGCGCCACGGGAGGACGCTGATGGCAAAGCTCAATATCAATGGGCGGGTACGTGACGTGCAGGTTGAAGCCGACACACCGCTCCTCTGGGTCATCCGCGAGCAGATCGGCCTGACCGGCACCAAGTACGGCTGCGGCGTCGCGCAGTGCGGCGCCTGCTCGGTGCACATCAACGACCAGGTCGTGCGCACCTGCGTCCTTCCCGTGGGGAGCGTGAAGGCCACGGATCGGATCGTCACCATCGAAGGCCTGTCGGCCACCGGCTCTCACCCCGTCCAGAAAGCTTGGGCGGCGCTCGACGTGCCGCAGTGCGGTTACTGCCAGTCCGGGCAGATCATGGCGGCGTCGGCTCTCCTCAAGCGAAAGCCAAAACCGACCGATCACGACATCGACGACGCCATGACCAACATCTGCCGCTGCGGCACGTATCAGCGCATCCGGGAGGCGGTGCACATGGCGGCCGGACGGAAGCAGGCGTGACATGAAAGACATAAAGCTCTCTCGACGTCGCTTCATCGTCGGCACGGCCGCCGCGGGCGGCGGCCTGGCCGTCGGGATCCGCATGCCGCTCGGACTCAGAGCCGCCGAGGCCCAGGGCACCGCAGCCGCCGCCGAGGTCAATGCCTGGGTCGTCGTCAAGCCGGACGACACCTGCGTGATTCGCATCGCGCGCTCGGAGATGGGGCAAGGGACGCGGACCGGCCTGGCCCAGCTCGTCGCCGAGGAGCTCGAGTGCGATTGGAAGAAGGTCGCCACCGAGTCGATCACCCCCGGTCAGAACCTCGCGCGCGAGCGCGTCTGGGGCGAGATGGCGACCGGGGGCAGCCGCGGCATCCGTACCTCGCACGACTACGTCCGCCGCGGCGGCGCGGCCGCGCGCATGATGCTGCTGCAGGCGGCGGCCGATGAGTGGAAGGTGCCGGTCGCCGAGGTCAGCGTCGCCGACGGGGTCATCACTCACGCCGGCACAGGGCGCAGGACGACCTACGGCAAGGTCGCCGCGGCCGCCGCGAAGCTGACGCCGCCGGACCTCAAGAGCATCAAGCTCAGGGATCCGAAGGAGTGGAAGATCGCCGGCAAGCCGATGAAGCGGCTCGACACGGCCGACAAGCTCGACGGCAGCAAGGTGTTCGCGATCGATGTGAAGCTGCCGGGCATGCTGCACGCGGCGATCAAGGCCTGCCCCGTGTTCGGCGGCAAGCTCGTGAGCTACGATGAGGCGAAGATCTCGGGCCGGCCCGGCGTTCGCCGCGTCGTCAAGGTGAACGATTCGACGATCGCGGTCGTCGCCGATACGTGGTGGCGGGCCAGGTCGGCGCTCGAGGCGCTCCCGATCGTCTGGGACGAAGGACCGGGCGCCTCGCAGTCGAGCGCGACGATCGGCAAGCACCTCGAGGAGGGACTGGCGGCGAAGGACGTCTACGCCTTCCGCAACGAAGGCGACGCCATCGCCGCGATCCAGGGTGCGGCGAAGAAGGTCGAAGCGGTGTACGGCACGCCGTTCCTCGCGCACGCGACGATGGAGCCCATGAACTGCACGGTGAAGCTCTCGGCCGAGCGGGCCGAGTGCTGGGTGGCGACGCAGAACTCGGAGGCGTCGCTGGCCGCCCTGTCCGAGCAGTCGGGGGTTCCGCTGGCGAAGTGCGAGGTCTACCGGCACGACCTGGGCGGCGGCTTCGGCCGGCGAGGCGGCAATCAGGATTACGTCCGCCAGGCCGTCAACATCGCCAAGCACTTCCCCGATGTCCCCGTCAAGATGATCTGGTCGCGTGAAGAGGACATGGGGCACGACTTCTACCGGCCCATCTCGCAGTGCAAGCTCGCCGCGGGCCTCGACGACAAGGGCGCGCTCGTCGGACTGCACGTTCGCATCTCGGGCCAGTCGATCAACGCGTTCGTGAACCCGGCGCTGGTCACGAACGGTCAGGACGCCCGCCAGCTCCAGGGATACACGGACAAGCCCGGCGACGCGCAGCTCGGCTACACCGTGCCGAGCTTGCTCATCGAGTACGTGATGCGCAACACGCACGTGCCGGTCGGGCCCTGGCGCGGGGTCAACACCAATCAGAACGCCGTCTATATGGAATGCTTCATCGAAGAGGTCGCTAGGGCCGCAGGCGCCGACTCGCTCGAGTTCCGCCGCGCCCTCATGAGCAAGCATCCCAAGCACCTCGCCGTCCTCAACGCCGCGGCCGCCAAGGGCGACTGGGGCAAGCCGCTGCCGGCCGGCGTGCATCGTGGGATCGCCCAGTTCATGGGATACGGCAGCTACTCCGCGGCAATCGCCGAGGTCTCGGTGAGCGGTGAGGGCAAGGTCAAGGTGCACCGCATGGTGCTGGCGCTCGATTGCGGCCATGCGGTCAATCCCGACCAGATCGCCGCCCAGGTCGAAGGCTCGGTCGCGTACGGCTTGAGCGCCGCGCTCTACGGCGAGTGCACGGTGCAGAACGGGCGGATGACAGAGCTGAACTTCGACCGCTACCAGCTCTTGCGCCTGGCCGAGATGCCGAAGGTCGAGACCGTGATCGTCCCGTCGCACGACTTCTGGGGCGGCGTCGGCGAGCCGACGATCTCCGTGGTGACGCCCGCGGTGCTCAACGCTATCTTCGCCGCGACCGGCAAGCCGGTGCGCACCCTGCCGCTCAAGAACGTCACGCTGGTGTAGCGAAGGGGCTCAGCGCACCTTAACGAGCTTCTGCAGGCTGCGCAGCCCGGGCGGGTGCGCCTGGCCCTTGTAGCGATTGCCCCAGTTCGTGTACGACACCTCGCCCACGTAGATGTCACCGCGCGAGTCGACGGCGAGCCCGTGCGGTGAGATGAACTGACCGAGCTCGAGCCCGGCGGGGCGCTGGCCGAGCCGCGCCAGCAGCTCGCCTTTGTGGCTGTAGATGCTCACGCGCGGCCCGATGTTGGGCATGTCGTAGTTCACGCCCATGCCGCCCCCGATCTCGCCGACGTAGAAACGGCCCTGCGGGCGCGGCTCCATGTAGAGACCCGAGGGCCGGTGCATGTTGATCCACTGCGTCTCGAACTTGCCGTCTCCGTCGAAGACCTGGATGCGATGGTTCTCGCGGTCGGCGACGTAGACCCAGCCGTCGGCGTCGCAGCAGATGTTGTGCGCGATGTTGAACTGGCCCGGATCGGTGCCCGGCTCGCCCCACGAGAAGAGCAGCGTGCCGTTCGGCGCGAACTTGTGCACGCGCGAGTTGCCGTAGCCGTCGGAGACGTAGAGATCGCCCCGGGGCGAGAACGCCGTGTGGGTGCAGCGATGGAACGGCTCGCCGCTCATGTAAGGCTTCGGCTTGCCGGGCACGCCGATGGTCAGCAGCACCTTGCCGTCGAGCGTGCAGTGGCGGACGGTGTGGTCGCCGTCGTCGGTCAGCCAGAGAGTGTCGTCCGGCGCCATGTGCACGCCGTGCGCGCGGGGAAACAACCCCTCGCCCCACGAGCGCAGGAAGTTGCCGTCGCGGTCCAGCACGACCATCGGGTGGCGGCCGCGATTGAACGCGTACACCCGATCCTGCGTGTCGACGCCGACGGCGGCGACGTCGGCGTTGAACTCCTGCCCGGGCGGCAGCTTCGCCCAGGTGTCGACGACCTCGTAGCGATGCGCGCCGCTTCCCAGAATGATCGCCATGGCTCGCTCAACCTCCCTGGAGGTAATCGGCGAAGTATTCCTCGGGCGTGATCTGCCGGCTCGTCAGGCCCAGCTGGAACGCCTCGCCCGCGAACGTGTCGATCTGCGCCCGGTTGCGCTCGAGTCCGTACGGGTGAAAGTCTTCTCCCATCACCGCCGCCGTGTCCTCGAGCTCGGCTTCGAGCCACGGCGTCGCGTACGGGAAGCCCTTCTGCGCGGCGGTGAAGCACTCGTTGGCGGCGCTGAACGCCTCGGTGAGGCTTCGCGCGATCCAGCGGTTCGCCTCCCACGCCTCGCGCCTGAGCACGATCAGATGCTGCGGAGGAAACGCCCCCGTCTTGAGAAAGTACTCCTGCTCGACCAGGCGAAAGTCCGGGAACAGGCGCACGATCGGGCCGGTCCTCGGGTGATAGGCCGCCGGGCGCGGCGGGCTGTAGATCGCCTCGAGCTCGCCGGCGATCAGCATGTCCGACAGCGAGCGCCCCCTGGCGGGCGCCTTCACCCCGGGCGGCAGGCTCTGGTCCATCGGCGCCGACCACGGCGTATCGATGTCGCCGATCCACCACTCGATCGCCGACGGGTCGAGCCCCATGAACCGCAGGAAGTGGCGGTACCAGATGGACCCGCTCGCGGTGTAGCTGTACATGCCGATGCGCTTGCCCGCCAGATCGGCCGCCGATCTGATCGAACCGCCTCGGCGGATGTAGAGGTCGCGCGCCGTGAAGTTGCGCAGCGGGAAGACGGGAATGCCGACGTAGCGGCGGTCGCCGTTGTCGATGCGGTAGAGGTACTGCGCCATCGACCACTCACCGCCCTGCACCGCCGGGTCCTGCACGGCGCGCCGGAGCATCTCGGCGCGCGCGGGCCACGAGCCGCGGCTGCCGAGGATCACCGTGAGCGCGATGTTCGCGGGCTTCACGTGACCGACCGCGAGCGGCATGACGCGCGCGTAGTCGGCGCAGGTCAGGGTGATCGGGATATCAGCCATGATGCCTCACTGGTGGCGTCCGAACAGATCGCCGTCCGCCCACGCCTTCACCCTGCGCTTGGCCTCCGCCAAACCGCGGTCGACATCGCCTCTGAAGCCGTTCTTGTCCTGGGGACGGCCATTGAACGTGACGACCCAGGCGAAGGCCGTAGCCCCGCACCAGGAGCAGCCTGCCCCCGCGGGCGACCGCGAGCCCGGCGCCGGGGACGTCCCACTTCTTGAGCAGCGCGGTCATGAGCTCGTCGTAGGGCTCGAGCCCGGGAAGCGCAGAGCCCGTCGGCTCGGCGCCCGCCTCGACGGCGCCGAGGACAACGACCAGAGCGGCGACGAGGACGAGCCGCGTCACGCGCTCTTCGCCTCGAAGATCGCCCGGGGATTCCGCATGAGCATCTGCTCGATCTGATCCTCCTTGACGCCCGCCTTGCGGAGCGCCGGGAGGATGTCGTCGGAGATATGGTTGTAGTGCCACTGCGGCCGGGTCCGGAGCTTGGCTTCCTCGGAGAGCATGTCCGTCCAGCAGTTGGCGTCGTGCGAGAGGACCATCTTGCCCGCGTAGCCCTCGGCGCAGAGGCGCGCCAGCACCTCGACCCGCTTCGGCGTCGACAGGAAGCTCTCGAGCCCGAAACGGTCCATCCCGATCGTGCTCCCGCGCTCCATCAGCCCGCGGAGGTAGCCGAGATCCTCGCTGTCACCGCTGTGGCCAATGATGACGCGGCGCAGATCGACGCCCTCCTGGGCGAAGATCGCCTGCTGCAGCTCACCCGTACGGCCGGCCGCCCAGGTGTGCGTCGAGATCGGCACGCCGGTCGCTTTCTGGGCGCGGGCGGCAGCGCGCAGGACGTTGTCGATCACCGGCGTCACCCCGGCCGTGTCGGTGGCGCACTTGATGATGGCGGCTTTCACGCCGCTGGTGCCGATCCCCTGCGTGATGTCGCGGATGAACAGATCGGCCACCGCGTCGACGCCGTGGGCGCTGAAGTAGCGCTGCGGCATCCACCACACGCCGGTCGCGACGACGATGTGCACACGCGAGCGGCGCGCGACCCCGAGGATCAGATCGATGTCGCGGCCGAGATCGACGGTGGTCAGGTCGACGATCGAGCGGATCCCGCGGCGGTAGAGCTCGGCCATCTTGCGCTCGGCGATGCTCAGGATGGCGTTGCGATCCCAGAGGTGGGGCCAGTTCTCCTGCACGCCCGGCGAGCGCGTGACGACGTGCTCGTGCATCAAGGTGGGTCCGAGCTCGGTCGTGGCGATCGGACCCAGCGCGGTCTCGACGGTTGTCATCAGATCAGCGCCCGCGTCAACCGCGTGCGCCCGCCGCCGCGCGCTCGATCAGCTCCCTGGCGCCCGCCTGGATCCACGGAAAGAAGCTCGTCATCACCACGCGCACGCCAAGCCGCGTGTAGCGCTCGACGTTGCCGACGTTGACGAGCGTGCCGGCCACGCGGCCGGACTGGACGATCTTCTTGATCGCGCCGTCGATGGTCTGCTGGACCTCCGGATGCCCCGTGTTGCCGATCTGGCCCATCGAGGTCGCCAGGTCGCTCGGCGCCACGAAGAAGCAGTCGATGTGGTCGACCTTGAGGATCTCGTCGAGGGCGCGGACGGCGACGATGTCCTCGATCAGCACGATCAGGAGGCTCTGGTCGTTGGCGGTCTTCAGATAGTTGTCGACGCCGAAGCCCTGGCGGCTCGTGTACATGCCGCGCTTGCCGAGCGGGGCGAACTTGCCGGCGGCGACGACCGACTCGGCCTCGGCGTGGCTGTTGACGTGCGGCACCACGATCGCCTGGGCCCCGCGGTCGAGTGTGCGGTAGATGGTGGCGTAGTCGTTGTCCATCACGCGGACGACCGACGTCTTGCCCCAGAGATCGCAGGCGCGCGTCAGGTTGCCCAGGTCGGCATAGTCGACGCCGCCGTGCTCGCCCTCGAGCCAGATGCCGTCGACGTCGAGCGCGCCGAGCTGATCGATCAGGTCCGGCTCGTTGGTGCCGGCGACGATTGTGGCGACGTGGCCGGCGGCGAGCTTCTGCTTGACGCGATTGGGTCGGATGTTCATGGTGCCTCCCTCGCGGGATTCTAGCCTAAAAGAGAGGCAGGCGGTCCCCGCCCTTCCACTCGGCCCCCGGATTGTTGTATCGTCACCGAACCATCCGCAAGGAGGACCTCATGAAACGTTGGCTCACCCTCATGGTGGCCCTGATTCTCGCGGCGCTCGTCGTCCCGATCGGCGCCGGGGCGCAAGGCAAGGACACGCTCACGGTCGCGTTGGCGTCGAACGCGACGACCCTCGATCCCCACATGCACTTCGAGCGCGCCGGCATCCTCGTCAACATCAACATGTTCGACTCGCTCCTGCATCGCAGCGCAAAGCTCGAGTTCGAGCCCTCGTTGGCCCTTTCCTGGAAGGCACTCAACGACACGACGTGGGAGTTCAAGCTCCGCCGTGGCGTCAAGTTCCACGACGGCTCCACCATGACGGCCGAGGACGTGAAGTTCTCGTTCGATCGGGTGCTGGAGCCCGGCTCGGAGAAGAAGAAGTCGCCCCAGTACGGCAACGTCCGGGCGATCAAGGAAGTGAAGATCGTCGACGCGGACACGATCCAGCTGGCTACCGACAAGCCCTTCCCCCTCCTGCTGGAGCGCCTGGTGTTCTTCCCGATCGTGCCGAAGAAGCACGTCGAGAAGGTCGGCGAGGAGGCGTTCGGCAGCACGGCGACCGTGGGCACCGGCCCCTGGAAGCTCGTGGAGTGGAAGCGCGACCAGCACATTCGGCTCGAGGCATTCGACCAGCACTGGCGCGGGAGGCCCGCGTTCAAGTACGTGGTGTTCCGGGCGATCCCCGAGGTCGCGACCTCGGTGGCCGAGCTCAAGACCGGCGGCGTCGATATCATCCGCAACGTCAACGCCGACCTCTTGCCCGACCTCAAGAGTCATCCCCAGACGCGGATCAGCACGACGCCGATCCTGCGCGTGCACTACATGTCCCTCGACATGCGGAGCGCCCCGTTCGACAAGAAGGCGGCACGCCAGGCCGCGAACTATGCCATCGACAAGCAGTCGATGATCCAGAAGATGATGGCGGGCCTCGGCAAGCAGGTCGCGACGGTTGTCCAGCCGCCCGCGTTCGGGTTCGACCCGTCGGTGCCGCCGTACCCGTACGACCCCAAGAAAGCCAAGGAGCTCCTGGCGCAGGCCGGATATCCCAACGGCGTCGACATCACCATGCACAGCGCCTTTGTTGACTTTCGCCCGCACTTCGAGGCGCTCGGGCAGATGCTCACCGAAGTCGGGCTCCGCACGACGGTGAAGATGTGGGACCCGGGCCCGGCGTGGAACAAGTACTTCCAGGCCGAGGGTAAAGCGACGAACGGTCAGTACGGCAGCTGGGGTAATTACAGCGTCTTCGACGCCGACGCGGTGCTGCACCCGCTCTACCACACGGAGCCCGGCGGCTGGATCGGCAAGCACTACGCGCGCGTCGAGGGGCTCGACAAGCTGATCGACGAGGGGCGCTCGAGCGTCGATCCGGCCAAGCGCAAGCGGATCTACGCCGAGATCCAGCGGATGATCCGCGAGGAGGCGCCCTCGGTCTTCCTGTGGACGCAGAACGACACGCTCGGCATCTCGAGGAAGGTCGCGTACGAGGCCCGTCCCGACGAGTGGCTCTGGCTCTTCGCGGCAAAGCCGGCGAGCTGAGGCGCTGAGGGAGGCGGCGCCGTGTCGGCGTTCCTGATCCGGCGCCTCCTCCGGTTCGTCGTCGTCTGCCTCGGCGTGTCGCTGGTGACGTTCTCGATCCTCCACGCGAGCGGCGACCCGGTCGCCCTGATCATGCCGGAGGCTGCCGAGGCCGATCGGGCCAAGCTGCGCGAGGCGCTCGGGCTGTCGGATCCGCTGTCGACCCAGTTCGTGCGCTTCGTCGGCAACGCGGCACGCGGGGATTTCGGCCGGTCGTTCTTCCATCGCGAGCCGGCGTTCCGGCTCGTCGTCGAGCGAATGCCGACGACCCTGGCGCTGACGTGCCTCGCCGTCGCGCTGGCTCTCGCCGTCGCGGTCCCGGTCGGCATCTACAGCGCGGTCTTCCGCAACACGGTCGGGGACCACGCCGCCACGGTGGTCGTCTTCCTCGGCCAGTCCATGCCCGTGTTCTGGATCGGCATCATGCTCATGCTGCTCTTCGCGGTGCAGTGGCGGCTCCTGCCAGTCTCGGGCTGGGGTACGTGGTCGTCGATGGTGCTGCCGGCGGTGACGCTCGGGGCGTTCACGACGCCGCTCTTCATGCGGATCATCCGGTCGAGCATGCTGGAGGTGATCAACCTCGACTATGTGCGGACGGCGCGGGCCAAGGGCCTCTCCGAGTGGCTCGTGATCTGCCGCCACGCGCTTCGCAACGCGGCGCTCCCGATCGTGACCGTGATCGGCCTGCAGTTCGGGCTCCTCCTCGGCGGCGCGGTGCTGACCGAAAGCGTGTTCGCGGTGCCCGGCGTCGGTCGCTTGATCGTCGGCGCGATCCGACAGCTCGACTTCCCCATCGTGCAGGCGGGCGTGTTCCTGCTCGCGATGATCATCGTCTCGGTCAATCTCTTCGTGGACGTACTCTACGTCTACCTGAACCCCACGGTCAGGCTTCGCTGATGGCCGTCACGCTGCCACGGACCGCGGTCGCCTACGAGGTCGCGCTACCGGGCGCCAGCGGCTCGCGCGCCTGGCGGAGGTTCGCGCTCAACCCGGCCGCGCTCGTCGGCTCGCTTATCTTGTTGACGATGGTGAGCGTCGCGGTCGCCGCGCCGTGGGTCGCGCCGCACGATCCGGCCAAGCAGTCGCTGCTCCGCCGGTTCACGCCGCCGGTGTGGCAGGCCGGCGGCAATGCCGCCTATCCGCTCGGCACCGATCAGGTCGGGCGCGACGTGCTGAGCCGGATCGTCCACGGGGCCCGCGTCTCGCTGCTCGTCGGGGTGGCGGCCGTCCTGGTGAGCCTCGTCGTCGGCGTGGCGGCCGGGCTGGCGAGCGGATTCCTGGGCGGCACGGTGGATACCGTCATCGGCACTGTCGTGGACGTCTCGCTCTCGTTCCCGCAGATCTTGCTGGCGCTCGCGTTCGTGGCCGCGCTCGGGCCGAGCCTCCTCACGATCATCGTGGTGCTCGGCCTCACCGGCTGGGAGCGCTACGCGCGCGTCGTGCGGGCCGAGGTGATGGCGCTGCGCGAGAAGGAGTTCGTCGAGGCGGCACGGGCGATCGGCGTCGGCCGGCCGCGCATCGTCGTCCGGCACGTCCTGCCCAACACGATGTCGTCGATCGTCGTGATGTCGACCCTGCAGGTCGCCCAGGCGATCCTGGCCGAGGCGGCGCTCTCGTTCCTCGGCGTGGGCTCGGGCAACGCGTACCCGACGTGGGGCCAGATGATCTCGCTCGGGCGCGACTTCGTCACGGTCGCCTGGTGGCTCGCCACCTTGCCAGGGCTCGCAATACTATTGACCGTGCTCGCGATCAATCTGGTCGGCGACCGCCTGCGCGACGCGCTCGATCCCCGGACGACCTAACCCGGCGCGCCCGCAGGCCCATCGCGCGTCTCCCGGACGATCGTGGCGCCGGGTGCTCGATTCTCCGGCCTCGGCGGACGCGCTACCGCGGGAAGCTGAACACGTTCGCCGGCTCGTGCGCGAGGTCGTGGTCGCGGCGCAGACGCCGCACCATCTCGAGCGCGTACGGCGCGCCCTCCAGCAGCTGGGCCAGCATCAGATCGTCGAGCGGGAGCCCCGTGCGCCGCGCGGCCTTCACGCAGAGGTCGCGCGTCTCGGCGTCGACCCGATCGGCGGGCTCGGACAGCACCGGCGGCGGCGTCACGTCGGGCGCCGCGGCGCCCGGCACGAGACGCGGGCGCTGCGCGTGCCACTCGGTGGCGCGTTCGTAGGCGTGCCCGACTTTCAGGATCGTCTCCTCGCCGAACGGCCGCCCGACGATCTGCATCCCGAGCGGCAGGCCGTTGCGGCCGAAGCCGTTCGGGAGCGCCAGCACGGGCTGGCTCGTCACATTCCAGGCGGTGAGCAGGCTCGCCTTCTGCCAGAACGAGACGCTGCGATAGTCGCTGATGTACGGCGCCTCGCCCATGCCGGCGGTGACGAACGCGTCGAAGCGCGCGTAGAGCGGCGCCATCTCGGACATCATTCGGCGGTGCTCGCGCGTGGCCTGGACGTAGTCGTTGGCGGTGAAGAGCACCGAGGGCAGCGCGCGCGAGCAGAAGTCGGCGCCGAAGTCCTTGGGCCGCGCGATCAGGTCCTTCTGATGGACGCTGAAGATCTCGCTCTCGGCGATGATGATCTTGACGTCGAAGTAGCTGGCGAGCGGCCGCACGCGGCACTCCTCGAGCTCGGCGCCCAGCCGCCGCAGGACGTCGAGCGCCGCCTCCATCGCCCGGCGCACGTCGTCCGACGCCGGGATGTCCTGCTCCCAGTGGTGGCGCAGGACGCCGATCCTGAGGCCGCGCAGATCCTCGCCGAGCGCCTTCCCATAGCGCGGAATCGGCCGGCTCAGGCTGCCCGCGTCCTTCGGGTCGTAGCCGGCCAGCGCTTCGAGCGTCAGCGCGCAGTCCTCCACCGTCCGCGCGAGCGGCCCGCAGTGGTCGAACGTGTACGAGTTGGTGATGACGCCGGCGCGGCTCACCAGCCCGAACGTCGGCATCAGCCCGACGACGCCGCAGAGCGATGCCGGGCCGCGGATCGAGCCGCCCGTGTCCGAGCCCAGCGCCACCGGGACCATCCCCGCGGCGACGGCGGCGCCCGAGCCCGACGAGGAGCCGCCGGTGAAGCGCGCCAGATTCCAGGGATTGCGCGCCGGCGGCCAGGGCAGATCGAACGAGGGGCCGGCGTGCGCCATCTCGTGGGTCGCCAGCTTGCCGAGGAGCACGGCGCCCGCCTCGTAGAGCCGGCTCGTCGTGGTGGCGTCCTCGGCCGGAATCCGGTCGATGAAGACGCGCGAGTGGCCCGACGTCAGGATGCCCTTCGTGTCGTAGATGTCCTTGAGCCCGAACGGGATCCCGTGGAGCGCGCCCCGGATCCGGCCGGCGGCGATCTCGGCCTCGGCCGCCCTCGCCTGCCGCCGGGCCAGGTCGAACGTGGGCGTGACGAAGGCGCGCGTCTGGGCGTCGTGGCGCTCGATACGCTGGATCAGCGCCTCGGTCAGCTCGACCGGCGAGAGCGTGCGCGCCGCGATCAGTCCCGAGAGCTCGGCGATCGAGAGGTCGTGCAGTTCCGTGGCCATGGCGTTCTCCCTTTCGGGGCCGAGTATAGCGTTGACGCCCCTCGCGGCGATGGCTACCCTTGGGCCGCGGTGCGCTTGGGTTGGACAAGGAGACGGCCATGGCGTTCATGACGAAGGACGGCTTTCGCCTCTACTACGAGGACACCGGCGGCGACGCGCCCGCGATCGTGTTCCTGCACGGCGCGGGCGGCAACCACCTGAGCTGGTGGCAGCAGGTTCCGGTGTTCGCCGAGGAATACCGGTGCATCACGGTCGATCAGCGCGGCTTCGGCCAATCGGCCGACGTGCCGGGCGGGCCGGGTCCCGCCGCGCTCGGGGCCGACGCGATCGCGCTGCTCGATCACCTCGGGGTCGCGCGCGCGGCGCTCGTCGCCCAGTCGATGGGCGGCTGGGCCGCGGTGGGCGCCGCCGTCCGGGCGCCCGAGCGATTCTGGGCGATCGTGCTGGCGAACACGGTCGGCAATCTGACCAACGCCGACATCGCGGCGGTGCGGCAGCGGCTCGCAGCCGTCAGCCCGCCGCACCCGGCCGTGCTGTGGCACGCGGCGCTCGGCGCGACGTTCCGCAAACAACACCCGATTCGCTCGTTCCTCTACGCGCAGATCTCCGCGCTGAACGCGCCGCTGTCCGCGGATTTCCGCGACCAGCTCCAGCGGCTCACGACGCCGGTCGAGCGCTACACCGCCGCGCGGGTGCCGACGATGTTCCTGACCAGCGACGAGGACGGTCTCATCTGGCCCGAGCTGTCGCAGACGGTGCACCAGCACGTGCCGAGCTCGCGTTTCGAGCGCGTCGAGGCCGCGGGCCACTCGACGTACTTCGAGCGCCCCGACGTCTTCAATCGCGAGGTGGGCGCGTTCCTGAAAGGACACCGGCCATGAAATGGTGCCGATTCCAGTCCGGACGGACCGTGGCGTACGGGCTCATCGACGGGACCACCGTGACGGAGGTCACCGGCAGCCCGTTCGAGAGCTACGCAAAGACCGCGAACACGAGCGTGCTGAGCCGGGTCAAGCTGCTGGTGCCCGTGATTCCCCCGACGTTCTACGCCGCCGGCGTCAACTACCGCGAGCACGTCACCGAGATGGCGCATCGCCGCGGCGTGAAGCCCGAGTTTCCGCCCGCCGCCGACGTCGGCTACCGCGCCAACAACGCGCTGGTGGCGACGGACGAGCCGATCGTGATCCCCAAGGACGCGACGGATCAGGTCCAGTACGAAGGGGAGCTCGTGGTGGTGATCGGCAAGCGCTGCAAGAAAGTGTCGGAGGGCCAGGCGCTCGACCATGTCTTCGGCTACACGCTTGGCAACGACGTGAGCGAGCGCACCTGGCAGCGGGGCGACCGCACGTTCTGGCGGGGCAAGAACACCGACACCTTCAAGCCGATGGGCCCGTGGATCGTCACCGGGCTCAACCCCGACGATCTCCGCGTCACGATCCGGCTCAACGGCAAGGAGATGTTCACCTACGCCGTCAAGGACGCGATCTTCGGCGTGCGACAGTTCATCAGCCGCATGAGCCAGTACCTGACGCTCTACCCCGGCGACGTGCTGTGGATGGGCACCGACGGCGCCACCGAGAACATGAAGGACGGCGACGTCGTCGAGATCGAGGTGCCGGAGATCGGCGTGCTGCGCAACCCGGTCGTGAGAGAGCGCTGAGCGCCGACCGCGCCTTCCCGATCGTCAGGCGACCGCGGCCGGAGGCGCGCACGCCGGTGCTCGTCAGCGTACCGCACTACGGCACGGAGCCCCTGCCCCACATCACCCGCGACCACTACAGCGAGCCCTGGTTCGAGACCTTCGCCTACGGGTTCGCCGACACGTTCGTGGGCGACCTCTATGGCGACCTGCACGAGCAGGGGGCCACCGTGCTGGCGACGCCGTTCTCGCGGATATTCGTCGACGTCAACCGGCGCCGCGACGACTTCGAGCACCACGACGGCGAGGTGCGCTCTCGACGCGGCGTGGTCCGGACGCACACGATGCGCGAAGCGCCCATCTTCCGGCACCCGCTCGGGCTCGCCGATCTGGAAGCGCGGCTCCGCGCACTGTACGACCCGTATTACGCGACCCTGGACGAGTTGCTGGCCGAGCTCTCCCGGCACTACGGCTACGCCCTGCTCCTCGACGGCCACACCGGCAGCCCGCGGCGGATGAAGGAGCACCAGGTGATCATCGGCACGCGTCACGACACGACGTGCGCGCCCGAGCTCGCCAAGGCCGTGGCCGCGACCTTCACCCGTGGGGGCTTCGAGGTGCACGCGAACGTCAGCGGCTACGCCGGGGGCAACATCGTGACGACGTACGGCCAGCCCGGGACGCGGCGCGTCCACGCGCTCCAGCTCGAGGTCAACGCCTCGCTCCTGATGACGACCGGCCGCGACGAGTTCATCGCCCAGGTGTCGCGCGGCGAGGTGCCCCGGAAGGCCGAGGCCAACATCGCCCGGGTCCGCGCGTGCCTGCGCGAGGTGCTGGCGACGCTGCCCCCCGTGCTCGCGACCGTGTGCGAGCCGCCGCGGTGAGCCGGCTCTTCCTGATCCGCCACGGCGAGACCGAGGGCAACGCGCTCCGGATCGTCCAGCACCCGCACATTCCGCTCTCGCCGCGCGGCGTCGTCCAGGCCGAGCGGCTGGCGCGGCGGCTCGCGGACGAGGGCATCGCGCGCATCGTCTCGAGCGACTACGCGCGCGCCATGACCACGGCCGAGCACCTGCAGCGCGTGACCGGCGCGCCCCTCGTCGTCGACCCGCTGCTGCGCGAGCGGAACTTCGGCGACCTGCGCGGCACGCCCTACTCGGAGCTCGGCTTCGACATGTTCGCGCCCGACTACGCGCCCCCGAACGGCGAGAGCTGGCCGACGTTCCACGAGCGGGTCGACCGGGCGTGGGCCCGCGTGCAGGAGCTCGCGGCGACCACCGGCGGCCGGCTGGCGATCGTGACGCACGGCCTGGTGTGCCGATCGCTCGCGGCCCGACATCTGATCCTCGCCGACGGCGAGTTGCCGCCGGAGCGCTGGGACAACACCGCGCTGACGATCGTCGATTGGCCGGCGCCGTGGCGCGTGCGTCTGCTGAACTCGATCGCCCACCTCGACGGTCTCGAGCCGCCGCCGGCCGACTCGGGCCCGGCCTGACGCGCGGCCGCGTCTACCAGCGCGCGGCGCGCCTACCAGCGAGCGGAGAGACCCAGGACGGCGGAGTGCGTGTCGAGATTGAGGTGGACCGACGTGTGCCGGAGGGTGGCGGCGTCGCGCAGGTCCACCGACGTTTCGTTGTGCATGAACCGGTACTCGGCGAACAGCATGAGGTTCGGCGCGACCTGGAACGCGATGCCGGCGCCGGCCTTGTAACCGACCGAGAAATCGGTGTCGCCGTCGTGGTTGCGAAACTGTGCCGTCGTCCGCGGCGTGACGGTGGTCATGAAGAACGGCACGCCGCCGGTGATGTACGGCTGCAGCGCGCCCCACGGCGCCGTCTCCGACTTCAGCAACGGCAGCCGCAGCATCAGGTCGAGCGAGACTCCGATGGTCCCGACGTCGATGCGGCCGGTCGTGCCGCCCTGACCGCCGCTGCAGCCGCCCGACGGTACGCAGCCGTCGATGTGGAGCTGCTGCGGCCCGATCGTCGGCGAAAACGTGAACAGATCGAGGCCGAGCCCGAGAAACGGCGCGCGGTCCAGGTATCGCCCGAAGCGTCCGCCGACGATGAACGACCGGTCGAACTCGGTGTCGCGGTAGATGCTGAGGCCGGGCGGGCCGTGCACGGTCATGTCGTCGTTCAGGGTGAGGCTCTGGCCGGCGTAGAAGTCGGCGTACCACTCGGCCGAGGCGGGCGCGGCCGTCATCATCAGGAGACACATCACGATCGCATAGATCACGAGGTTCATTGATGACTCGCTCTTCCGTCTAGACCTGCGCGGTGGTGGGCGCGCTGCCCGCGACCGTGGTGCGCCGCATATCGCGCGGCTGGCTCTCGTCGTAGCGGCGCACGCGGTGCATCATCTGGCGGTTGTCCCACATGACGAGGTCCCAGACGCGCCACTGGTGGACGTAGACGAACTTCGGCTGGGTGGCGTGCTCGGTCAGGTCCTTCAGGAGAATCCGCGCCTCCGGCATCGGCATCCCGACGATCGCGCCGGCGTGCGACGAGAGATAGAGCGACTTGCGCCCGATGACCGGGTGCGTGCGCACCAGGCGCTGGCGCACGGGCCGGAACATCGCGCGCTCCTCCTCCGAGTAGTCGAGCATGCCGAGCGAGCCGCGCGAATACATGAGCGAGTGCTCGCAGATCAGGTCCTCGATCTGCGCCTTGGTCGCCGCGTCGAGCGTGTCGTACGCCGCGCGCATGTCGGCGAACTCGGTGTTACCGCCGGCCGGATTCACCACGCGCGCCGAGAGGAGCGAGTACTGCGCCGGGACCGCCCGGAACGAGCTGTCGGAGTGCCAGAGCATGTTGCCGAGATTGAACAGGCGCACGCGGGACTCGCGCGCGAGCGGCTGACCATCGCGGCCCAGGTTCGAGACGTCGTTCATGCCGGTCTGCAGGCGCTTGTCCTCCGGCTTGGTGATGTTGCCGCCGCGCGCGTCTTCGAGCGGGCCGAAATTCTGGCTGAACGCCATCTGCTGCTCGTCGGTGATCTTCTGGTCGTGGAACACGAGCACGGCGTAGCGATCCATCCCGGCCTTGATCGCCGCCACCTCGTCGGGTGTGCGCGGCTTGGCGATATCGATGCCGGAGACCTCGCCGACAAACACCGGATGGATCTGGCGGATGGAGATCGTCATCGGTCCAAGTTTATCGCAATCCGAGCCGATTCGGCGCGACCTGACCACACCCCGCGTCTGAGAACGAACACGTTGAGCCCTGGTCGCCGTTGCCGTATCGTTGGCCACAGCGATGAAGGCGCCAGCGCTTCCCCTATGGCGAATGACACGCGTCCGCTACGACCGGCTGATCGATGCCGGCATCTTCGGCCCAGAGGATCGAGTCGAGCTACTCGACGGCCTGCTGATCGCCCGGGAGCCGCAAGGCAGACGTCACGCCGCCGTCGTCGTCCTCGTGCGCACCGCGCTCGAGAAGGCATTCGGCCGCGCCTATCACGTGCGCGAAGAGAAGCCGATTGCTCTCGATGATCGGTCGGAGCCCGAGCCGGACGTCGTCGTGGTGCCCGGCACGCCTCGAGACTACCTGGACGTCCATCCATCTCGGCCCGTGCTGCTGGCCGAGGTGGCCGAGACATCGCTGGCGATCGACCGGTTACGCAAGGGCAGCTTGTACGCCCGGGCCGGAGTCGCCGATTACTGGGTGGTCAACCTGATCGAGGAGACGCTGGAGGTCTACCGAGAGCCGGTCCTCACCGCATCGGGCTCCGAATGGAAGTACGATTCAGTCCGGCTATTCCGTCGCAACGCGTTCGTCACGCCGCTGGACGCGCCCCGAGCCCGTATCCGCGTGAGCGATTTGCTCCCGTGACCGCCATTATCGCGCGGTACCGGCGAGCCCGGCCATCAGCTCCATCGCCTCGGGCTGCTCGGTCGTGATCGTCAGCCCGGTGATCCCGGAGTCGGCCCAGGGGCGATAGCGCTCGCGGATCCGCGCGGCGGGCCCGACCAGCGCCATCTCGTCGCAGAACTCGTCGGGCACGGCCGCGACGGCCTCGTCCTTGCGCTTGGCGAGGAACAGCTCCTGGATCTTCTGGGCGGCGTCGCCGAACCCGCGGCGGACCATCATCTCCTTGTGGAAGTTCTTGTCGCGGTGGCCCATGCCGCCCACGTAAAGCGCCACGCGGGGCTTCATGCGCGCGAGCGCCCCGCGCACGTCGTCGGTGATCGCGACCTCGGCCCGGGCCTGGATCTCGAAGTCGGTGAAGCCCTTGGCGCCGCCGACGCGGCGGAAGCCTTCCTCGAGCCAGGGGCGCAGCATCGGCATCAGCCGCGGCACGAAGCCGAGCGGCAGCCAGCCGTCCGCGATCTCGGCCGTCAGCTTCACGTTCGCCTCGGTCCCGGTGCCGAGCCAGATCGGCAGGCGCGGGTTCATGTGCAGGATGGACGTGAGCGGCTTACCGACGCCGAGCGCGCCGGGCCCGGTGTACGGAAGCGCGATCTCGCGCCCCGCGTGGACGACGGGGTCCTTGCGCTCGAAGACCTTGCGCATGATCGCGACGTAATCGCGGATGCGCCAGTACGGCTTGCCCCAGGGCTGGCCGTACCAGCCTTCCACGATCTGCGGGCCCGAGACGCCGAGCCCGGCGATGACGCGGCCGCCGCCGGCGAGCGCGTCGACGGTGCCGGCGGCCATCGCGGCCGACGCGGGCGGACGGGCCGCGAGCTGCATGATGCCCGTGCCGAGACGAATGCGCCTCGTCAGGGCGGCCAGGTACGCGAGCGGCGTGATCGCGTCCGAGCCGTACGCCTCGGCCGTCCACACCGAGTCGAAGCCGAGGCGCTCCGCGAGCAGCACCTTCTCGACCGGGAGGCGTAGCTCTGCACCCGAATAACCGATGCTCAGTCCGAGCTTCATGAGGCGATCCTCCCCGCGATCATTCCATCAGCACGCCGCCGTCGACGTGGGGCGGCCGTAGCCGATCGGGTCGGTCGCGATCACGCCCGCCGACGTGACCACGAACATCGACTGGTGATTCCCGTAGCGGAAGACGTAGACGTTGTCGGTGCCGTCGACCTTGGTCGTCGCGAACGGCGGCGCCGCGGCCTGCTGGGCGTAGGCCACCACACCCTGGCACGCCGCGGCCAGTACCGCGACGGCGATGGCGTAGGTCAGTCTGGACATACGATCGCTCCTTCCTCGGAAGTCGATTTCGGGTCTTGGCGTCGCGGCCGGTAGCATCGCCGGGGGCGCCGCCGAGGTCAAGCCCATTGCCCACGACGGCGGGTTCGTGTACTGGTGTCTTCACCGCGGTGTGCAGCCGCAGGCCGTCGCTGGGCTGCTCCGTGAGCCGCAGGGCCGGCCGGGGCTGGGGCCCCCAGGCCCGAGGCGAGCATATGGAGAAGTCCGCCGGCCGAGGAGCACCTACAAACATGACCTACGACATCGTGCTCGGGACCGCTGGGTGGGGCGTGTGGCACAGTCCGGACGCCGGCAAATCGTGGCTTCGCCATCGAAAGCCCTTCCCGCTGAACAGCCGGATCCAGGCGCTGGCCGTGCTCCCGGGCGAGCCCCGCGCGCTCGTGGCCGCCGGCGATACCGGTGTCTTCCGGAGCCGCGACGGCGGCGCATCGTGGGCGCGAGTCGGCGCCGCCGGAGACCTGCCGACGGTCTGGTCGCTGGCGGTCGATCCACGCGATCCGCAGACGCTCTTCGCGGGCACCCGGCCGGCGGCGATCTATCGCTCGCGCGACGGCGGAGCGACCTGGAAGCGGCTCGATGCTCCGCTCGCGACCGAGTGCTCGATCGGCCCGGCGTTCGTGACCCGCTTGCTCGTGGACCCCGACGGTCGCACGGTCTGGGCCGGCGTCGAGATCGACGGCGTCTTCCGCAGCCGCGACGGCGGCGACACGTGGACGAAGGTCGTCAACGGGCTTTACGACCTCGACGTGCACGACATGGCCCTGGCACTCACCGACCCGCCGCGCGTCTACACGAGCACGAACGGCGAGCTGTTCTGGAGCGACGATCGGGGCGAGACCTGGACGCCGATCGGCGTGAAGACGTTCTGGCCGCTCCCCTACGCGCGCGGCATCGCCGTGAAGACCGACGAGCCCCGCGTTCTCTTCGCCGGGTGCGGCCAGATGACGACCGGAGAGACGGGCGGCATGCTCCGCTCGGACGACGGCGGGCAGAGCTGGCGCAGCCTGCCCCTGCCCGCGCGGCCCAACGCTACTATGTGGGGCCTGGCGACGCATCCGGCCGACGCCGGGCGCATCGTCGCGTTCAGCTTGTTCGGCGAGGTCTACGTGACCGAGGACGCCGGCGAGTCGTGGCGCAAGATCGCACGCGAGTTCGGCGAGATCCGCGCCGCGGCCTGGCTGCCGGCGTGACAGCTTCCCCGTGCGCTACCATCCCGGCGGCAAGCTCGTGTACGTGATCGGCGAGCTCGACGGCAACGTCTACGTCTTCGACTACAACGCTGCGTCCGGCGATCTCACGCAGAAGCAGGTCGTCAGCGCGCGTCCGGCCGACTTCGTCGGCAAGCCGTCGGCCGCCGACCTGCACATCACGCCCAACGGCAAGTTCCTCTACGGCTCGGAGCGCTCGAGCAGCACCTTGGCCGGCTTCCAGGTCGACCCGGCGAAGGGGACGCTGACCCTGATCGGCAACGTGTCGACCGAGAAGCAGCCGCGCGGCTTCGCCATCGATCCGTCGGGCCGGTATCTGCTCGCGGTCGGCCAGCTCTCGCACGGTCTCTCGAGCTACTCGATCGATCAGTCGAGCGGCAAGCTGACGAAGCTCAAGGAATATCCGATGGGCAAGAACCCCAACCGGGTCGAGATCATCGACCAGCCGTAATCGCGTCCGAGAGCCGAGGACCCCCATGCAGTTCGGACTGTTCATGATGCCGCTCCACCCGCCCCATCGCGCGTTCGCCGACGGCTACGATCGCGACGTGGGGCAGATTGTGCTGGCCGACCGGCTCGGCTTCCGCGAGGTCTGGGTGGGCGAGCACCTGACCGAGCGCTGGGAGAACGCGCCGGCGCCCGATCTGCTGCTGGCGCAGGCGCTCGCGTTGACGAAGACGGTCCGGCTCGGGACGGGCGTGACGCTCCTGGCCCTGCACGATCCGGTCTATCTCGCGCACCGCCTGGCCATGCTCGACCACATGGCGCGCGGCCGGTTCCAGTGGGGCATCGGCGGCGGCGGCATCCCAACCGACCTGTCGCTCTTCGGTCTCGATCCGTCGACCGTCCGGGCCCGCTCGGCCGAGGTGCTCGACGTCGTGCTGAAGCTCTGGGCGTCCGACGGCCGGTTCACGCACCGGGGCAAGTTCTTCGACATCGACACGCCCGTGTTCGATCCGGTGAAGGGCCGCGGCTACTACATGAAGCCCTACCAGCAGCCGCATCCGCCGATCGCCGTGGCGGCCAGCACACCGAATTCGGGCTCGATGCGGATGGCGGGCGAGCGCGGCTGGATCCCGATGTCGAGCTCGCTGCTCTCCCGAACGTTTCTCGCCGACCACTGGCGGCTGGTCGAGGCGGGAGCCTCGGGGGCGGGGCGCCGCGCGAACCGGAGCGAGTGGCGCATCGCGCGCGACATCCTCGTGGCGCCCACGTCCGCGATGGCGCGTGAGCGCGCGCGGGCGGTCCTCGGACGGAACTACGTGCAGCACCAGCACCCGAATCGCATCGGCACAGTGCAGATGGCGTCGACCAAGCTCGAGCCGTCGATGGCCGACGAGGCGGTGACGGTCGACTACTTGATGGACAACCTGTGGATCGTCGGCGACCCCTCGGAGTGCGCCGACAAGATCCGGCAGATCCACGAGGACAGCGGCGGCTTCGGCGCGCTCCTGGCGATCACGACGGACTCGGACGACACCGGGTGGGATCACGAGAGCCTGCGCCTCTTGATGGAGGACGTGGCGCCGCGGGTCGCCGACCTGAGCTAGGGCGCGCCTCGCGACGAAGGAGACCGACATGGCTTACCGCTACGACCACATGCATCTGCGCACGCGGGACGTGAAGAAGACCGCCGAGTACTACCAGCGCGTGTTCGGCGCCAAGATCCTCGAGTCGATCCAGTCCGACGGCAAGCCGCGGACGGATCTCGACCTGGACGGGCTGACGATCTTCATCGCGCCGGTCGCGGCCGACGCTGCGATCCCGTCGGCGCCGACCGAGCCCTATATCGGCCTGGATCACTTCGGGCTGCGCGTCGACAACATGGACGAGGCCGTCGCCGAGCTCAAGCGCCGCGGAGCCAGCTTCAAGATGGAGCCGCGCACCATCCGGCCCGGCGTCCAGATCGCCTTCATCGAGGCGCCCGACAACGTGCGGATCGAGCTGCTCGAGCGCTCCTGAGCCCGGGGCGATCGCCTCATGATCTACATGGTCGAGATGGCGCTGACCGATACCGCACGCCTCGCCGAGTGGGAAGCGTGGTATGTCGCCCACCAGCACACGCTTCTCTCGATCCCGGGGGTTCACGCCAGCCAGCGATTCGAGACGATCCACAAGACCGACTCGCCCTTCGTCGCGCTGCACGAGGTCGACTCGCCGGAGATCTTCGCGAGCCCGGCCTACCGGGACAGGGCGGGCCCGACCAACACCGGCGAGTGGCAGACGAAGATGCGCAACTGGCACCGCAACGTGTTCGACGGCGTCGAGCACACCCCCGACGTCGCGTCGGACTCTCGTCTGCTGGTGGTCGAGGCGGAGGGCCGCATGGCGCTGCCGGACGGCGTGGGCGTGGCCTGGATGAGCGCCGTCGGGCTCGATCGCAGCGTGGCGCGGCGCGGCCTGGCGGTCGTGCCGGACGCGGCCGCGCATCGATTCGTCGGCACGCCGGGTGTCCGCGTGCTGAAGCCGCTGGGGCCCCGCTTGCGCAGCAAACAATAGCCCCGCTCTAAGGAGATGGCATGACTCGCTCGATCGCTCTCTCCGCCGCGCTGCTCGTATTGACCCTCGGCGTCCCGTCGGGCCACGGCGCCGGAGACATCGACCGCACCGCGGTCGACTTCAAGACTCCGTCGGAGATCAAGTGGGTCCGGAACGCGGCCGGCACGAACGAATCGGCCGTGCTCTTCGGCGACCCCAGCAAGCCGGGCCCCTACGTCGTCCGCGTGAAGTGGCTGCCGGGGAACATGAGCCGGCCGCACTTCCATCCCAACGACCGCTTCTTCGCGGTGCTGTCGGGCACGTGGTGGATGGGCACCGGCGAGACGTTCGACCCCGAGAGCACGGTGCCGGCGCCCGCGGGCAGCTACGTCGTCCACTACGGCGGCAAGGTCCACTACGACGGCGCCAAGAACGAGGAGACGATCATTCAGGTCTGGGGCATAGGCCCCGCCACCTCGACGCCGGCCGAGAAGAAATAGCCCGCTCGTGAAGCGGGCGAACCTGGTCGTACTCTTCGCCTGCCTGCTGGGGATCCCCGCCGGAGTTGGCGCGTTCACATTCGTCTACGCGAACGGCTTCTCCTATCTCTCCACCGACCCCCGCGCGTGCGTGAACTGCCACATCATGAACGACCAGTACAGCGGCTGGCTCAAGAGCGGCCACCGGCACACCGCGACGTGCGTCGAGTGTCATTTGCCTCACGCGGGCTTCGCGAAGTGGGCGGCGAAGGCCGACCACGGCTTTCGCCACTCCGCCGCCTTCACCCTGCAGAACTTCAAGGAGCCGATCGAGATCACGCCGCGCGACCGCGACATCGTCCGCGAGAACTGCGTACGCTGCCACGAGGCACTCGTCGACGCCGTGGTCGATGCGCCCGGGCGGACGCACGGGGGCCTCGATTGTCTCCACTGCCACACCACCGCCGGGCACGGCGCCGGCGGCTGAGGGACGGGATATGGGAAGATGGCGGACCTGGCTGCTCCCGCTGCTCGCGCTGTTCGGCATCGCCGGTCTCAGCGTGATCTTGTTAGCGCTCCTCACGAACATCTTCGAGCGCAAGCAAGAGGCGCGACAACCCTTCGTCCGGATGGTCGACGTCACCGAGGACACGATGGACCCGAAGGTCTGGGGCCAGAACTGGCCCTTGCAGTACGACTCGTATCTCCGGACGTCGCGCCCGACGACGACCAAGTACGGGGGCCGTGGTCTCGGCGCGAGCGATAGCGGTCCAGCGGCGCAGAAGCTCGACCGCGATCCGTGGCTCAAGCGGATCTTCGCGGGCTACGCTTTCGCGCTCGACTACCGCGACCGGCGCGGCCACTTCTACGCGCTGTTCGATCAGGAAGAGACCCGGCGCGTGACAGAGCGCCAGCAGCCCGGCGCGTGCCTGCAGTGTCACGCCGCGAACCTCGCTCTCTATCGGTTCGTCGGCAAGGGCGACGTCCAGAATGGGTTCGAGCGGGTCTCGGCCATGCCCTACCGCGAGGCCCGCGATCTGAAGGACGATCGCGGGCAGCCGCTCATCCAGCACTCGCTGTCCTGCGTGGACTGCCACGAGCCCAAGACGATGGCGATCCGCGTCACGCGGCCGGGTTTCATCGCCGGCATCAAGGCGCTCAAGGCCAAGCAAGGTATCGCCGACTACGATCCGAACCGGGACGCCACGCGCCAGGAGATGCGCTCGTACGTGTGCGGCCAGTGTCACGTCGAGTACTACTTCAAGGGGCCCAGCAAAGTCGTGACCTACCCGTGGGCGAACGGCCTCAGGGTCGAGGAGATCGAGGCCTACTACGAGCGCGAAGGCTTCACGGACTGGACCCACGCCGAGACCGGCGACAAGGTCCTCAAGGCCCAGCACCCGGAGTTCGAGGTGTGGTCGCAGGGCGTGCACTCGCGGGCGGGCGTGGCGTGCGCGGACTGCCACATGCCTTTCGAGCGCGTCGGCGCCCTCAAGGTGAGCGACCACTGGGTGCGGAGTCCGCTCTTGAACATCAACCGCGCGTGCCAGCCCTGCCACGCGGTCGCCGAGAAGGAGCTCGAGGCGCGCGTGCTCACGATCCAGGACCGCCACGGGGCACTCCTGGAGCGCGCCGCCCGGGCGACGACGGACATGCTCGACGCGATCGGGGCCGCGAAGAAGGGCGGGGTGGCCGAGCGCGACCTTCAGGGCGCCGCCGCCCAGCACCGCAAGGCGCAGTGGCGCCTGGACTTCGTGGCCGCGGAGAATTCCATGGGCTTCCACGCCCCGCAAGAGCTGGCGCGGATCCTCGGAGAGGTCATCGACCACGCACGCCAAGGCCAGCTCGAGGCGGAGCGGGCGGCGCGAAAGCGCTAGCGGGCTACTCGGTCGCCGACGCGGAGGCGACGCGCCAGATCCGGCGCGCGCCGGTATCGATCCGAAGCGCGACCACCGAGGCGCACATCAGGAACACACAGGCGACCGCGAACGCGGCGCCGTAGCCGCCGGTCGCCTCGAAGAGCACGCCGGCGAGCGACGATCCGATCGCGGCGCCGGTCTGGTGCACGAGGAAGATCACGCCGAGCACCGGGCTGACCGAGAAGCGCCCCCAGATGTCCGCCGTCAGCGCCGAGGTCATCGAGCCCGTCCCCGCCATCGTGATCCCGCCCAGGACGGCGACCATGATGATCGCGGCCGGATTGTCGCGTATCAGGAAGAAGCCGGAGAAGATCAGCACTCGGCCCGCGTAAATTCCCGCGAGCACCGGGCGCCGTCCGAACCGGTCGGACAGCGTACCCAGCAGCACCGTGCAGCCGATAGCCGAGCCGCCGAGCACGCCGAAGGCCCACGAGGCGAACATCGGCGTGTAGCCGTGGTCGGTCAGCATCGGGATGCCGTGCGCGGAGAGCAGGGTCATCGAGAAGCCGCAGGTGAAGAACGAGCCGGCCAGCTGCCAGAACGCGAGCGTCTGCATGGCCGTGGTGGCGGTCACCCGCTCGCGCGACGCGGCGCCCGTGCTCCTGGCGTCGAGCGTCGCGCCGTCCGGCGTGAGCCCCATCTGCTCCGGCGACTCGCGGATCACCCAGAGCGCGATCGGCAGGATCCCGACCAGGACGAGTCCCGCGATGACCACGTAGGCCGTCCGCCAGCCGCCGGTGAGAATGAGCCAGGTCACGAGCGGCACGAGCAGGCTCATGCCGGTCATCGACGCGCTGCCGAGGAGCGAGAGCGCGGTGCCGCGGCGCTTGTTGAACCAGCGCGCGACCACGCCGGAGGCCATCACCGGCCCCGTCACGGCCAGGCCGAGCGGCAGGACCACCCCGTACACGACGGCGAACTCCCAGAAGCTTCGCACGAGCGACGTCAGTACGAGCGATCCGACGAGCAGAAGCGTGCCGACCGACGCCGTGAGCCGGGCGCCGAACCGGTCGAGGGCCAGACCGACGAGCGGACCGAACACGCCGTAGAGGAAGAGGCTCGCCGCGATCACGAGCGAGAAGCTGGCGCGGTCGAGATTGAGGTCGGCCACCATCGGCTTGAGGAACGGCCCCACCGCGTGGCGGATGCCGGTGGAGATGAACGTCATGAAGGAGAACCCGGCGACGACCCACCAGCCGTAGAACACCGATCCGGGTTGCATATCTCCACGACTATACTCGCTTGCTCTCGCGACTCAACATCCTCGAGCGCGCGCGTCGAGCGAAACTTGACGTCCCAAGCCCGGCCGCTTTAGGTTGCCTCGCGTGGGGGCCGAGGAATTCTTCGACCTCCAGCTCGAGTTTGCCCTGAAGGGGTCGGCCCTATCCGGACTCCCGCCCGGGCGTCACCGCGCTCGATCGCGCGAGCGCCTGGCAGGCGAGCGAGCGAGGAGGTTCGCTCATCCTCCCGCGATCTGCGGGAGGATGAACACTTCGCTGTCGGGGTCGATCGGCTGGAGGAGGGTCTCCTGATAGATCTGGCCGTCGATCGCGACGGCCACGCCTTCCTCGAGATGGGGCCCGAGCTCGGGGTAGAGCTCGGTGAGCCGGTCATAGAGCTGCTTGATGGACGTCGCCGAGATGTTGAACTCGGCGACGCCTCCCGTCAGCTGCGCGAGGTTGCCAATCAGGACAACCCGCGCCATTCCCTACCCCTCAGGTCTTCCCGTTGGCGCCCTTCTCCTTGAGCGCCTTCAGGACCTTCGGCGGCGACATCGGAAGCTCCGTGAAGCGGATGCCGGTCGCCTGCTCCATCGCGTTGGCGATCGCCCCAAGCGGCGGCACGATCGGGGTCTCGCCGACGCCGCGCACCCCGTACGGATGCTTCGGGTTGGCCACCTCGACCAGGATCGCGTCGATCATCGGCACGTCGGAGGCGACGGGCATCCGGTAGTCGAGGAAGCCCGCGTTCTGAAGCTTGCCGTCCTCGCCGTAGATGTACTCCTCGTTCAGCGCCCAGCCGATACCCTGCACGGCGCCGCCCTGGAACTGGCCCTCGACATACGCCGGATGGAGGGCGCGACCGGCATCCTGAGCCACGGTGTAGCGCAAAATCGTCACGCGCCCGGTCTCCGGATCGACCTCCAGGTCGACCAGGTGAGTGCCGAGGCTCGGCCCGGCGCCCTGGGCGTTGATGCGCCCGTAGCCGCCGATCGGCCCGCCGGTCTTGCCCGCGATCTTCGCGAAGTCGGCGATCGACATGGGCTTGAATTTCTCCGCCGCGGCGCCGAGCGCCCGCACGGATCCGTTCGCGAACTCGACCTGATCGGGCTTGAGCTCCCAGAGCTTGGCGGCGCGGGCGCAGAGCTCGGCCTTGATCTGCTTGGCCGCCTCGACGATCGCCATCGAGCCGGAGAACGCCGAGCGGCTGCCGCCGGTGAGGAACGTGAAGCCGAGCGAGCCGGTGTCGCCGATGATCGGACGCACCTTCTCGTACGGGATCCCGAGCTCGTCGGCGGCCACGTTCGTGAGCGAGGCGCGCAGGCCGCCGATGTCGGGCGTGCCGACCATCAACGACACGGAGCCGTCCTCGTTGATCGTGAGCGACGCGCACGTCTCGCCGCCGATGTTGAACCAGAAGCCCGACGCCACGCCGCGGCCCTGCCACTTCCGGAGCGGCGTGTTCCAGTGCTCGGTCTTCTTGATCGAGTTGAGCGTCTCCTCGAGACCGATCGGCCCGAACTTCGGGCCGTACGCGGCCTTGGTGCCTTCGCGCGCCGCGTTCATCATACGCAGCTCGATCGGGTCGAGCTTGAGCTTCTTGGCGATCTCGTCGACCACGCTCTCGACCGCGAACTCCGAGATCGGGGCGCCGGGTGCCCGGTAGGCCGCCACCTTCGGACGGTTCGAGACGACGTCGTAGCCGATCACCTTGACGTTCTCGATGTCGTACGGCGCGTAGGCGCACATGACGCCGGGCTGCACCGGCGAGCCCTGGAACGCCCCGGCCTGATACTTCAGCTCGGCGAAGCCGGCGACGAACTTGCCGTCCTTCGTCGCGCCCATCTTCACCCGCACGGTCGCGCCCGAGGTCGGGCCCGATGCCTTGAAGACCTCCTCGCGCGACATGACCATCTTCACCGGGCGCTTGGTCTTGCGCGAGAGCGCGATGGCCAGCGGCTCGAGGTAGACGACCGTCTTGCCGCCGAAGCCGCCGCCGATCTCCGAGGCGGTGACGCGGATCTTGCCGATGTCCAGGCCGAGCAGGCGCGCGCAGTGCGCGCGCACGATGAAGTGGCCCTGCGTGCAGCACCAGAGCTCGGTCGAGCCGTCCTCGGACACGCTCGCGAGCGCCGCGTGCGGCTCGATGTAGCCCTGGTGCACCGGCGCGGTCTTGAACTCGCGCTCGACGACGATGTCGGCCTTCTTGAAGCCGGCCTCGATGTCGCCCAGGGTGATCTCGACGCGCTTGGCCACGTTCGAGGGCTTGTCGGGCTTGGGCTCGACGCCGACGGTGAAGAGGTCGTCGTGCAGCAGTGGCGCGTCCGGCTTCATCGCCTCCACGACGTCGATCACGTGGGGCAGGACCTCGTACTTCACGTCGATCAGCTTGAGCGCGCGCCGGGCGATCGCCGCGCTCGTGGCGGCGACGGCGGCCACCGCGTGGCCCTCGTACAGCGCCTTCTCGCGCGCCAGCACGTTCCGGACGACGTCCTTGTAATTCATCATCATCTCGCCCGCCGGGATGAACTCCGAGGGCTGGTCGGCGAAATCGTCGCGAGTGATCACGGCCTTCACGCCGGGCAGCGCCTCGGCCCTGGAGGTGTCGATCGAGACGATGCGCGCGTGCGGGTGCGGGCTCCGCAGCACGCGGCCGATGAGCTGGCCGGGCAGGTTGAAATCGGCGCCGAAGCGCGCGCGCCCGGTCACCTTGTCGACGCCGTCCGGGCGGATGGTGCGCGTGCCGACATAGCCCCGCCCGTTGGTCCCGTTCGTGCCGTTCTCGGCCATTGCCTATCCCTTTCTCATCGTCGCGGCCGCGTCCTTCACCGCGCTCACGATTTTGTCGTATCCCGTGCACCGGCAGAGGTTGCCGGCCAGCCAGTATCGGATCTCGTGCTCCGTCGGTTCGGGCGTGCGCTCCAGCAGCGCCTTGCTGGCCACCAGGAACCCCGGCGTGCAGATCCCGCACTGCAGGGCCGCGTGCTCCAGGAACCGCTGCTGCAGCGGATGGAGCCGCTCGCCCTCGGCCATGCCTTCGATCGTCTCGATGCGTCGGCCGCCGACCTCGCAGCCCAGCACCAGGCAGGAGCACACCAGCCGGCCGTCCAAGGTCACGCTGCAGGCGCCGCAGTCGCCCGAGGCGCAGCCTTCCTTACTGCCGGTGAGGTTCAGGGTGTCGCGGAGCACGTCGAGAAGCGTCTCTTCGGTGTCGCAGAGGAACTCGACCGGGTCGCCGTTCACGATCGCTTCGATGTGGTGCTTGGCCATCAGCTCGTCCTCGCTCGGTCCAGCGCGATCAGGGCTGCCCGGCGCGCCAGCACCGCGGCCACGTCGGTGCGAAACTCGATCGTGCCTCGCTTGTCGTCGATCGGACGGCACGCCGCCCGCGCCGCGGCCTCGAGCCGCTGCTGCGCGGCCAGGTCGAGCCGGCTTCCGATGATCGCCTGCGCCGCTTCCTGAACCAGCAGCACCCGCGCGGCCACCGCGCCCAGCGAGACTCGCGCCCCGGAGATCGTGCCGGAGCCGTCGAGGCTCAAGCTTACTCCCGCGCCCACCACCGCGATGTCCATTTCGGTTCGCGGGATGAAGCGCAGGTAGGCATCGCTCGAACGGGGGGGACGGGGCGGCAGCAAGAAGGACACGATGATCTCGCCCTTCTTCAGGGCGAGCTTGCGGGGCCCGAGCATGACGTCCTCGACCGGCAGATCGCGCCGGCCTTGCGGCCCGGCCAGGGTCGCGACCGCCCCGGCCGCGATGAGCGCCGGCACGCTGTCGGCCGCCGGCGAGCCGTTGCAGAGGTTGCCGCCGAGCGTGGCGCGGCCCTGGATCTGGGTGGAGCCGATCAGGTTCGCGGCTTCGATCACCCCCGGCCACACCTTCTTGAGCCGCGGGTGCTCCTTGAGCTCGGCCCCGGTCACCGCGGCGCCGATCCGCCAGCCGCCCCTCTCCTCCGTGATGCTACGGGTCTCGGCGATCCTCTTGATGTCGACGATCAAGTCGGGGTCGACGACGTCGGCTCGCATCTGGACCAGGAGGTCGGTCCCCCCCGCCAGCACCCGCGTCTCACCCGTGGCCGCCGACAGGAGAGCGACCGCCCCTTCAACCGATTCCGGTGCCTCGTAACGCATGGGTTCTGAACTCGCCTTTCGTAATGTTCCGTGAACGCTTGATGCTCAGGAACGCATCTTCGATGATGACGCCACGCGTGTCAACGGCAGGGCAGCGCGCCGCCGTGCGCGCTGCAGGCCGTCGCGGGGCTGGGGCCCCGCCGGCCGAGGCGCGCTTATGAATATCAATCAAATGCGCTCGAGGATCACGACCGGGATCTCGCGCGCGGTCCGCTGCTGGTACTCGTCGTAGGGCGGCCAGATCGCGGTCATCGTCTTCCAGAGCGCCGCCTTCTCGGCCGCGGTCGCGGTGCGCGCGCGCGCCTTGAAGCGGTCGGCCATGACCTGCACCTGGACGATCGGCTGCGCCACGAGATTTTCGTACCAGCTCGGATGCGCCGGCGCGCCGCCGCGCGAGGCGACGATCAGGTAGCGATCGCCCGCGCGGCCGTAGATCAGCGGGGTCGTCCGCGGCTGACCGGTGCGGCGACCGGTCGTGGTCAGGAGCAAGGTCGTGACGCCCTCCCAGATGTGACCGTCGCGTCCATCGCTCTCGATGTACCGGCGCGCGTGCGCCTGCTGCCAGCCGGGCGGTCGTGCTGTCGACATGATTCCTCCTCAAGCGCCTACGTGATCGAGTCGGGAGAAACGACGCGGCCGAGGCGCGAGGCCTCGTAGATCGCCAGCGGCACTTGCAGAATGTGCTTCGCGGTGCGAATGTCCTGCGCGGGCTGGCGCCCGGCGAGGAGGCTGTCGATGAAGTCCGCCGCGGCGCCGTCGAAGCCGAGCCGCCAGTCCGCCGGCACCTGGTAGCTGACGGTTTCCCCACCGCGGATCAGGACGACGGCGGGCATGTCGAGCATCTCGCCCGTCCCGCGCGTCACCCAGATGATCCCGCGGCTGCCGTGAATCTCGAAGAACTCGTCGGCCTTGTAGTAGCGGGCGCGGATCGTCATCTCGGGCGCCGCGGTGTAGTCGATGACGCCCAGACAGTCGCGGCCCTTGAAGCGCCAGATGGCCGCTGCCGGCGTCTCCGCGAGAAAGTCCGTCCCGCGCGTGACGATCGCGGAGATGTCGCCGATCTCGCCGATCCAGAGGACGGCCGTCGCGTACTTGTGCACGCCGTCGTCGTAGAGCGGGCCACCCGGGTTCCGGCCGGGATCGCGGCGCCACACCATCGCGTCGGGATCGAGCTCCATCACCTGCCCCGCGATCTCCGCGGCGCGCGTCGTGTGGATCCGCACCAGCGACGGCTCGCCGATGGCGCCGGCGTCGAGCAGCTCCTTGGCCTTCAAGATCGGCGGGTAGTAGAGGAAGTTCTCGGTCACGCGGAAGGTCGTCCGCGCGCGCGCCACCGCGGCGGCGATGCGATCGGCCTCGGGCACGGAGATCGCCAGCGGCTTCTGTGCCGAGACGTGCTTGTCCGCCGCGAGCGCCGCCACGATCTGATCGGCGTGCATCCAGGTGGGTGTCAAGAGCTCGACGGCGTCGACCGCGGCGTCGTCAAGGACCTGCTTGAAGTCCGAGTAGATCCGGGGCGTGATGCCCCATTCGCGGGCGCGGCGCGTCGCGCGCTCGGGTGCCGTGTCGCACAGGGCCACCACGTCGCACCGCGGGTGCTGCAGGTACCCGGGCGCGTTGAGCTGAGAGATGTTGCCGCAGCCGACGATCGCGAGGCGAACTCTATCCATAGGATAGTAAGGAATATCAGAATTTGATGGGCAGCGTCTTCAATCCTCGGAGCGTGAGGCTCTGGCGATACTCCGGATGCTCCGCGACGAGTGCGAGTCCCGGCAGCCGGCGCACGAGCGTGTCGATCGCGATCTGCCCTTCGATGCGCGCGAGCGGCGCCCCCAGGCAGAAATGGATGCCCCACCCGAAGGCGATGTGCCGGTTGTCGACGCGCGCGAGATCCAGCCGGTCGGGATCGGGGAACTGCGCGGGGTCGCGATCCGCGGCGCCGATGAAGGGCATCACCATGTCGCCCTTGCGGATCGTCCGGCCGCCGATCGTGGCGTCCACGCTTGCGACGCGCGCCGTGCGCTGGACCGGCCCGTCGTATCGCAGGAGCTCCTCGACGGCGCTCGTGATGAGCGCGGGCGTCTGGCGCAGGCGTCGCAGCTCGTCCGGGTGACGTAGGAGCGCCAGGACGCCGTTGCCGATCAGGTTGACCGTGGTCTCGTGGCCGGCGATCAGGATGAGGATGCACGTCGCCAGCAGCTCCTCCTCGTTCAGCTTATCCGCCGCCTCTTCGGCGGCGATCAGCGCGGAGAGGAGGTCGCCGCGGGGCGAGGCGCGACGCTCGGCGATGAGCTCGCGGAAGTAGTCGCTGATCGCGTGGCGCGCGGCTGCGCTGCGCCGCGGCACCTCCGAATCGGGAGGCAGCAGGACCGAGTCCAGCCCGCGGGCGATGTCGAGGCTCCAGCCCTTGAATCGCTCGTGGTCTTCGACCGGCACCCCCATCATCTCGCAGATGACGTTGACGGGGATCGGGTACGCGAACTCCTCGATCAGGTCCATCGAGCCGGCGGCCTGGGCGCGGTCGATGAGGCCGTCGACGATCTGCTGGATCCGCGGCCGGAGCCCTTCGACGACGCGCGGCGTAAACGCCTTGCTGACGAGACTCCGCAGCCGTGTGTGATCCGGCGGGTCGCGGTCCAGCATCGAGAGACCGACCCCGCGCGGAACCTCGACGCCGAAGCGGGCCGCGACCAGTGCGGCGAGCGGCTCCTTGATGAACCGCGCGTCGCGCAAGACGGCCGACACGTCCTCGTATCGCGTGAGCACCCAGAATCCGAGCGGACTGTGATGGACCGGATCCTCGGCGCGCAGACGATGGTAGGTCGGATACGGATCCGCCACGAACTCCGGGTCCATCGGGCTGAAGCTCTTCATATCGCCCGTCGGCTCTCTCGACTCACTTCGGCGGCGTCGCGGGCGCTGCCGGGGCCCCGGGCGCGGTCGGTGCGCCCGGCGCAGGCAGCGTGGGGACGACGACTCCCGGGGCGAGCTGGATCTCTTCGACGAGCGTCACCTGCGTGACGTAGTAGCGGGTCTCGCCGAAGCAGCTCGTCGGCAACCCGACCTTTTGTTCGTAGTGGATGTTCACGCGCCGGCCCATCAGCTTGTTGATCTGCTCGACGGCGGAATCATCCCACACCGTGAAGGCGAACTTTTCGGTCGCCGCACCGGGCATCGATACCATCGCCATCTCGCCCTCCCAGGTCTTGCACACCCAGCCCTTGCGGGAGAGCTTCTGCACCCAGCCGGCCCGCTCGCCGGACGCGTAGCTCCACTTCGTGGCAGCCCAGAAGTACCCGGCGACCAGCGCCGCGATCACCAGCAAGCCGATCAGCACGCGGAGCTTGCCGATGCCACGTTGATCGTAGGCCGTCATCTGGCGCCCCTCCTGTCGCCGGCCATGGTTGGCCCGCGATTGTCTCTCATTACGCGCGCTCGCGCGAGCGGTCTTCCGGTCGACGACGGTCAGGGCGCGGGGCGCTCGAAGACCAGCTCGCTGGCGGAACCGCTCAACACCAGCCGTCCGCCGGCGAGCACGTACTGCGTCGCCCGCCCGAGCACCGCGAGATAGCGGTCTTCGACCTCCATCGCCGGAGACGGGCAGGCCATCTTGGTCACGGCAAGCGAGCCGATCGTGATGGCTCCGGACGACCTCTCCTCGACTGGCCCGGTGTATCGGTTGCACCCCCCGAAGCCAAACACACGGGCTCCGTCCAAGGCCGCCGTCGGCGGCCGCGCGCCCGGCGGCAGTGGCTGCCCGCCGAGGCTCACCAGGGTCCATGGGGTGCCGGCGAGCGCCGCGAGCGAGAGGCTCCCGGACGCCGCCGGCGCGGCGTCCCGGGACGCGCAGGCGCCGCCCGTGAGCGCGAGGCAGGCCGCGACGGCGAGCACGCCGCGCGCCCGGAACCTGTCGCCCGGCCTAGAAGCGAACATAGAGGCGAATGCCGCCGACGACGGCGGTCTCGACGTCCTCTGCCAGGTACTGGTCGAAGCCGTAGAACACGGCCCAGGTGCTGTTCTCCGTCCTCGGAGGCTGCACCGGCGTCAGCAGCTGGGGGAAGAACCGCTCGAGGAATCGATGCAGAAGCGGACCCGGATCCCCCAGGAGGGGAAACTTGCTCTCAAGAAGCATCCGAGAAATGTTGGACGGGTCCTGGCTGAGCGCGAGCCGAGTCTTGTCGCTCCACATGCCGCCCACCTGCTGATGACCGACAAGCCCGAACGGCTTGGTCGTCACCTTCCCACCGGCGACGACCGTGAAGCCATCCTGGAACGCTTCGCTGATGTCGTTGTTGGTCGGCGTCCCGCTCGGATCGAGCAGCAGGGCGGACAGCAGGACGTTCTCCCACGGGATGGCGATGATGCCGCCTCCGAAGGCGGATATCGGAACCAGGTCCATGGCCGTGGGGAAGACCAACCCCAGGTTCATGAACTGGGTGCGATAGTTGCCCCTGAACTCGCCCTGGAAGCCGTCGAGCATGTACACCTTGCCCACCATCAGCCCGAACTTGGTGCTGAGGAACTGCATGAAGGTCGCGTTCGTGAGCGCGGTAGTCTGCTCGTCCGGGAAGGGCACAATGGTGGCGGTGTTGACCGGCACAATCGTGCCGGAGTCCTTGAACACGTTGTGGCCGAAGCCGCTGTCCGCGGACACCTTCAGGAAGCCGCCCGGCCAGAGCCCGAGCTTGCCCGTGTCATCAATCGGACCTTGGTCTCAGGTAGCGCTCCAGAATGCGCGCGAAGTCGGCCGGCACCGCCACGCCGCCCATCAGCTCGTTCGTCTCGCGGAAGTACACCCGACCGAGCGTGGTGCCGTCGGCGAGCCAGAGCGTGACCAGATATCGCGGCTCGGCGACCGCGTGGACCTGCGGCGCGCGCACGGCGCCCGTGACGATCATCTCCACGAGCGCGGCGACGTCGTGCGGCGATGTGATCGCCGTCGGCTTCGTGGCGACCGCCTGCGGCGGCTCGCCGCGCTGGACGTCGATCGCGGGCACCTTGCCCACGACGTCGTAGAGGTCGGCCCCGACCTTCGCGCGCGGATTGCGCCAGGCTTGATAGAGGAAGATGCGGTCCTTCCAGATGGCGGCGAGACGGAAGTTGGTCGGATAGCCCTGGACGGCGTACACGCGGGTGCCCGACGGCAAGAACGCGGCGGCGGCGTCGAGACCGTAGGAGCAGCGGCGGTTGTCCTCGCTGAACGAGCATTCGACGATCGCGAACTCGGGCCCGAGATCATCACGCGTGAGCGGGCGGCCCGGCTCGTCCGTCGTCCAGCGGATGTAGTCGATGCCGTCGAACGTGATGTAGTCGAGCAGAGTCGTCGCGTCCGCGCCGATCGCGAACCCGAGAGCGAGCGCCAAAAGCAGGAGCGCGGCCCTCATGGCGCGGACAACGTAGTCCCCCGCCGCCGGCGGGTCAAGCAACGGCGAGCGCGCGCGGCGGGCTCAACCGCCGGCCACCGGCGTCGCGAGCGCGTCCTCCGGAGGCTCGGGCCGGGTCAGGCGCGCGACCAGCACGACGTAGGCGATGTCCACGGCGTACGCGAGAGCCACCGTGAGGGCGAGGCCCAGGCGCGCGAGACAGAGGAACGCGACCACATTGAACAGGCAAACGCCGAACGCGCCCGACGGGAATCGCTTGATGAACGGCTTGATCACGTCGCTCCCGAATCTCCGCCGTCTCGGGCAAGCGCCACACCATCAGGCTCGCGACCCCGCACACGACCGCGGCGAACGGCACGACGGTCGCGTGCGTCAGCGGGATGGCTCCGAATGCGCTCGTGGCCAGCACGAAGCTCGCGGCGCCCACCAGCACGCTCACCACGATCGATACGACGCGGGGCGCCGCGACGAGCCTGGTCGCCGCCAGATAGGTCAGCAGGACCGGAATCGTCGCGCACATGCCGGGAATGCTCCAGAACGAGCTCTGCGCCGCGAGCGATGCGGAACCGGGCGACGGCACCCCGCCTACGATACACTTACCGGCCATGAGCGACCGCAAGTACCGCCAGCAGGGATACCGGAGCTCGAACCCAGAGCCCCGCACGCCGTCGCCCCCGCCCCGGCCGCCCGCCGACGCGCCGCGCGGCGGCGGCATGCTCGCCAGGCACACCGTCTCGCGGTGCGCGGCGTGCGGCGCGGTCCTGCCGATCGCGACCGCGTCGCTCGAGCAGTGCCCGAACTGCCGGGCGGCCATTCATGCCTGCCGCCAGTGCATCCATTTCGAGCCGAGCCGGCGCTTCGAGTGCACCGAGCCCATTCCCGAGAAGGTGGCCGACAAGAACGCCCGGAACGACTGCGCCGCGTTCGCGCTCCGGGTCACCGTCGAGCGCGACGCCTCGCCAGACTCGACGCGCCCCGGCGACATCCGCCGCGGCTTCGACAACCTCTTCAAGAAGTAGTCCGGCGGTGACCACGCTCCTCCTCGCCGCGTTGCTCGTCGTGACGGCGGCGGCGGACGGGCACGCCCAGGCGCCGACCCGCCGCTCGCTGACCGGGCGTCTGCTGGTGGCGACCGACACGCTCCGCGATCCGCGGTTCGCGCGGACGGTCATCTACATCGTGCGTCACCGGGCAGAGGGGGCGTTCGGGCTCGTGGTCAACATCCCGCTGGGCGAGATCCCGTACGAGCGGGCCCTCCAGCCGTTCGGCCTGACGGTGCCGCCCGGCGCCGGCGGCATCCGCGTCCACTACGGAGGGCCCGTGGAAGAGCGCCGCGGCTTCGTCCTGCACACGCCGGACTGGACGGGCGAGGGCACGAGCGTGATCGACGATCACTTCGCGATCACCGACGACCCGCGAATCTTACAGGCGATCGTCGGCGGCACCGGTCCGCGGCGGGCCATCTTCTGTCTGGGCTATACAGGCTGGGGCCCCGGCCAGCTCGATGCCGAGATGACGACCGGGGCCTGGGGCGTCGCTCCCGCCGACGAGCGGCTCGTGTTCGACGAGGACCCCACGCAAAAATGGATCGAGGCCACGACCCGCCGTCTGCTCGACCTCTAGCCCGACCAAGGAGAATGCGCCCATGAAGAGCATTGACATCCACGCACACCTCGTGCCGAAGTCCCTGTGGCAGGCCGCGGACGCGGGCCGCGACTGGTACGGCTTTCGTCACGAGCCCGGCGAGGGGCTCGGCACGATGCTGGGAGGCGGACGGCGCACGAGCTTCAACTCGCCCAAGGTCCGCTTCACACCGGAAGAGCGGCTCAAGGACATGGACGCGCAGGGCGTGGACGTGCAGGTGGTTTCCATCCACACGCCGTTCTTCGGCTACCACCTCGATCCGGCCGAGGGCCGAGCACTGGCGCGCGACGTGAACGACGACATCGCCGGGATGGTCCGGCAGTGGCCGCAGCGCTTCGCCGGCCTCGCCACCCTGCCGGTGCAGGACGTCAAGACGGCAATCGACGAGCTGGAGCGCGCGGTGACCGTGCTCGGACTGAAGGGGGCCGAGCTCGACACGATCGTGAACGGTGAGAACTGGGACGAGCCGAAGTTCCTGCCGCTGTTCAAGGCGGCCGAAGCGCTCGGCGCCGTCCTCTTCTTCCATCCCCAGCCGCAGCACAACTTCCTGATGCAGCGCACGACCAGGTACGGGCTCTTCAACAGCCTCGGCGTCATCCTCGACGACGCGATCGTCGTCGCGATCCTGATCTTCGGCGTCCTCGAGGCCTGCCCCAATCTCAAGGTGTGCATCGCCCACGGCGGCGGGCCCGCCTGCTACGCGATGGGGCGTCTCGACCGCGGGTGGCAGGGCACGCCCGCCGAGCGGCGCAGCATCGCGCAGCCGCCGAGCTCGTACCAGCGCCGCCTCTACTACGACAGCGTTGTCGGTAGCGAAAAGGCGCTGCGCTTTCTGATCGACGAGGTCGGCGTCGACCGGGTGGTGCTCGGCAGCGACTGGCCCTTCGTGCCCTGGCATCCCTCCCCCGTCACGTGGGTGCAGGGCCTGAAGAGCCTGACGCAGGACGAGAAGGACCAGATCCTCTGGCGTAACCTCGAGTCGCTGCTGAAGCTCTAGGCGTGAAAGACTGGTGAGCTCATGACGCCCGAGCGCTTCGCGAAAGGCATGACGTTCGACGACTACTTGAAGTTCATCGGCTCGCCGGAGAACCTGCGCCGCGAGGGATTCGACATCCGGCGCTTCAGCCTGGCCAAGCCGCGGGTGGACTGGAGCGGGTATCTGCGCGAGCGCCACGCCAAGGCGCGACTCAGCGACGAGCAAGCCGCAGCGATCAAGTGGCTGGCCACCCAGCCCGGCGGGCCTGCGAAGGTGCTGGTGATCGCGGAGGACTGGTCGTCGGATTGCCGCCGCGACCTGCCGTACCTGGCGCGCCTCGCGGAGGCCGGCGGCCTCGAGCTCCGCATCTTCAACCGCGACACCGAGACGATGCTGCGCCAGGGGCTCCCCGAGCCCGGCTCCCACCCCAACGCCGACCTGGTGCTCGAGTACGCCAACGAGAAGAACGGCCAGAAGTTCGCGACGGTGCCGGTCGCCGTCTTCTTCACCCGCGACTTCGCCGAGCTCTACCGCTACGTCGAATATCCCACGATCTACCACAAGGACCGGGTGCTCGGCGCCCTGCGTAAGGCGCGGCCGGGCGAGACCGATGAGCAAACGAAGGGGCGCGGCGGGCGTGAGATCGCGACCTTGCTCGAATCGCCGTTCTTCGACGTGTGGGCGCACGCCGGGGTCGCCGAGATCATCAGCGCGCTGCACGAGCGGCTCGTGACGGCGTGACGCGCCGGCTGGCGGGCCGCCGCTAGCGAGTCGAGTAGGTCAAGCGCCACACCTCGAGTCCGTAGGGCCCGCGGCCCTGCACGTCGCCGGGGTGGAGCAGCGCCACCAGGCTTGACGGGACCGAGACCGACATCGCCTTGTAGAACGGCGCGTCGCCCGTGAAGACCGGATAGGCTTTGCCGCTCGCGAGATTCAGAATGCGGACGCCACGATCGTGCATGTCGGGCGCGAACAGCCAGTCGCCATCCTGGCTGAACGCCAGGGAGCGGCGCATCTCGGCGTGCATGCCGTGGCCCGGAGCCTCGGGCGTGTTGTACTGGTGCACGCCGCGATCGGTGCCCGCGTCGGACGCCGAGCCGACGATCATCGGCACGCCGAGCCGGCGCGCGGCCAGCAGCATCAGCTCGAGGTCGTGCCGCTGCCACTCCGGGCTGGAGTGCTCGTCGGCGCCGAGCGGCTGCGGCCCGATGTCGCAGCTGCCCGAGTCCGCCACGATCGCGTCGGGCCGGCGGGCCAGGCCGATCTCGAAGCTGCCTCGCTCGATGGGCGTGAAGCCGAGGTGCCCCGTCGGCGAGATGATGCTCATCCGCTCCGGCATCGGGGCTAGCGTATCAACGCGGCGCAGCGGTCGAGCGCCGGCAGCACCTCGTCGGCCTTCGCCGGATTCAGGCTGAAGACCAGGCGCGCCACGCCCGCGTCGCCGTAGCGCTCGATGAGGTCCTCGTCCTCCGGGACGCCGAAGATCGTGATGGGCAACGTCGCCGGGTCGCGCCCGGACTCGGCGGCGAGCTTCTTGAAATCGGGAAGGAGCTTGATGACGTCGCCGTACTCCGGCCGGCGCGCGTGCGGCATCCAGCCGTCGCCGTAGGCGATGGCCCGGCGCGCGCCGTACGGAAACGCGCCGCCGACGATGACGGGCGGGTGCGGCTTCTGCACGGGCTTGGGCCAGGTCATCATCGGCGGGAACTTGACGAACTCGCCGCTGTACTCGGGCTTCGACTTGGTCCAGATCGCGCGCATCGCCTCGACGCGCTCGCGCATCACCTTGAAGCGCGACTTGAACTCTGTCCCGTGGTCGACCATCTCCTCCGCATTCCACCCGGCCCCGATCCCGAACAGGAAGCGCCCGCCCGAGACCTGATCGAGGCTCGCGACGGCCTTAGCGGTCTGGATCGGATCGCGCTGCACGACCAGACACACGCCGGTGCCCAGGCGCAGCCGCGTCGTCGCCGCGGCGGCGGCGGCAAGCGTCACGAAGGGATCCATCACGTCGTAGTACTTCTTGGGCAGGTCGCCGCCCTGCGGAAACGGGGACCGGCGCGAGAGCGGGATGTGCGAGTGCTCCGGCGCCCAGAGCGATTCGAACCCGCGCTCCTCCAGCGCTCGGCCGAGCTCGGCCGGCCCCATCGAATAGTCGGTGAAGAAGATCGCCGCCCCGAAGTTCATCTGGGCCTCCTAGGCCGGCAATTTGTCGCCGTCGGCGGGTGCCGCAACCTCGAACGCGTTGACGACGCCGGACAGGAGCGCGAAGTAATTCGCGCACGCCGTGAGCTCGACGAGCCACTGCGCGTCATGGCGCTTGCGGAGCGCGTCGAATGCCGCCTGGTCGACCCGGTTCGTTCGCATGAGCTGGCGGACGTACGTCACGATGTCGCGCTCTTCGGGGGGCAGCTTGGCCGCGTCCCCCTTGGCGCGGAGCAGGTCGATGATTTCCTCGCTCACGCCGTTGCGGCGCGCGGCGCCGACCTGCGCCGACCACACGTAGGCGGCTTCGCGCTCGCGGACGGCCGCCAGGATGGCGACCGACCGTAGCTTCGGTTCGGTCACGGTCTCGTCGCGGAAGAACGTGACGAGACCGAGCACGCGCTCCGCCAGCTTGGGACTGTGGAGCAGCATGCTGAACGGGCCTCGCACGCCTCCGAACACCTTCACCACCTGGTCAACGACGGCGTGCTGGTCGGCGGGGACGTCGGACTTGCCTGAGACCGGAGTGAGTCGCGGCATGATGGGCTCCTTTCGCAAGATCGTTGTGGCCGCCGCCTCTCGGCGGCCGACGGAAGGATCGCACGAAATCGGCCGGCGGGGTCGAAGATCCGTTGGCATCACCCGCCCGGCTCTCCACAACCCCTCGGCGAATATCTCGGCGGTGCCGCGGCCGCGCCGCGGCGCGCGTTGACAAGCCGGACGTTTGCCCCGATAACACCGGGCATGGACCTCGAGCTGAAAGACAAGGTGGCGATCGTCGGCGGTGCTTCCAAGGGGTTAGGCCGGGCGTGCGCCGAGGTGCTGGCGCAGGAAGGCGTCAAGGTCGCGCTGTGTAGCCGGTCGCAGCCCGACCTCGATCGTGCGGCCAAGGAGATCCGCGACACGACCGGTTGCGACGCGCTCGTGTTCGCCGGCGACCTGGATCGGCACGAGACGATCAAGGATCTCGTCGCGAAGACCGTCGAGCGCTTCGGGCGGCTCGACATCATGGTCAACAACTCCGGCGGTCCGCCCCTGGCGCGCGCCCAGACGGCCACCGAGGAGCAGTGGGCGACGGCCGTCCAGCGCTCGCTCCTGTTTTTCGCGCGGATGTCGCGCGAGGCGCTGCCGCACCTGAAGCGGCAGAAGGCCGGCCGCATCATCAACATCCTGGCCAGCACGGTGTACCAGCCCATCCCGAACCTGGCGCTCTCCGGGGCCACGCGCATGGGCGTGGTGGCGTTCGCGAAGAGCCTCGCCGACGAGGTCGGACGCGACGGCGTCCTAGTCAACAACGTGTGCCCGGGCTCCATCCTGAGCGAGCGCATGCTCTCCAACGTGACGAACCGCGCCAAGGAGCTCGGCATCTCCGTCGACGAGGCGCTGGCCCAGCGCGCGGCGGAGACCGCGGTGGGCCGCATCGGCGAGCCCAAAGAGCTGGCCTATCTGGTCGCGTTCCTCGCCTCCGGCAAATCCAGCTACATCACCGGGACCACGATCCTCGTCGACGGCGGTCTCGTGCGCTCGGTGCTGTGAGCTACGTGGCGTGACTCGGTCTGCTGTGAGCCTGTCGAACCAGGAGGACGCGATCATGACTCCCGCATCGCCCAGCCGCCGTGCTCTGCTCAAAGGCGCCGCCGCGATCACCGCGACGACCGCCATCGGCCGCGTCGCGCCCCGCCGGGCCCACGCCCAGACGGCGCCGGCGTCGCGCGCGAAGATCGACGCGGTGCTGAAGCAGGCGGTCGACGCCAAGGAGGTGCCCGGCGTCGTGGCGATGGTGGCCACCGACAAGGGTCTCTTCTACGAGAACGCCTTCGGCGTGCGCGAGCTGGGCCGAGGCCCGGACATGACGCTCGACTCGGTCTTTCGCATCGCCTCGATGACGAAGGCGATCTCGTCGACGGCGGCGATGCAGCTGGTGGAGCAGGGCAAGCTCAAGCTCGAGGAGCCGGTGCCCAGCATCGACGCCGCGCTGGGCTCGCCCCAGGTGCTGGAAGGGTTCGACGCCTCCGGCGCGCCCAAGCTCCGTCCAGCGAAGCGGCCGATCACGTTGCGGCACCTGCTGACCCACACGGCCGGGTTCAGCTACGAGATCTGGGACGCGAACATGGTGCGCTACGTGAAAGCGTCGGGGATGCCCTCGACCGCCACCGGCAAGATCGCCGCGATCCGCATGCCACTCGTGTTCGACCCGGGCGACAAGTGGGAGTACGGCGTCAACATCGACTGGGTCGGTCGGCTGGTCGAGTCGATCAGCGGCCTGACGCTCGACGCCTACTTCCGCGACAAGATCTTCGCGCCGCTCGGCATGAAGGACAGCGGCTACGTCACGTCGGACGAGCAGCGTGCGCGGCAGGCGCGCGTGCACCAGCGGCAGGCCGACGGTACGCTCGCCCCGCAGCCTCTGGAGACGCCGTTCACGCCGGAGTTCTGGTCGGGCGGCGGCCCGCTCTATTCGACGGGCCGCGACTACCTCACGTTCCTCCAGGCACTGCTGCACGGGGGAAGTCACAACGGCGCACGGATCCTGAAGCCGGAGACCGTCGCGCTCATGGGCAAGAATCACACCGGCGACATTGCCGCCGGCATCATGAAGACGACGACCCCGGCGCGCTCGAACGACGTCGACTTCTTCCCCGGTGCCCCGATCCGGTGGGGGCTCGGCTACATGCTGAACATGGAGCCCGGGCCGAACGGACGGAGCGCCGGCACCGTGAGCTGGGGCGGGATCTTCAACACGTACTACTGGCTCGATCCGGCCAAGCGCGTCACCGGGTTGATCATGACGCAGATCCTCCCGTTCGCCGACACGAAGACCCTGAAGCTCTACGGGCAGTTCGAGCGGAGCGTGTACGAGGCCCTGAGGGCGGTGTAGCTGCTGTCGCGGGCGCTCCGCCTCTGTCGGGACGGAGCGCCCGCGCGTTCACGTTGGGATCACGCGCCGGGCGTCTTCACCAGCAGCTCGAGATCGGCCTCGGCCGGTGCGCGCTTCGCGGCGCCGAGCGCTTCCGGATCCTCCAGACCCAGCCGCTTCACGGACATCTCGAAGCGGTCCTGCATCCGGGCGTCGTTGGCGTTGAGGTTACGCGTGAAGCAGCAGAACTCGAGCTGGAGCCCGTTGGGGTCCTTGAAGTAGATCGACTTGGCCCAGTCGTGGTCGACGACGTCCGTCACCTCGACCCCCTTGGCGATGAGCTCGCGGCGCTTCTCGTCAAGCCCCGCCTCCGAGCCCGCCTCGAACGCGAAGTGATAGAAGGCGCTCGGCACGCCGAGCCCCCGGGTGATTCCGGCGTCGTAGTGGGCCGGCACCCCCGGCACGCCGCGGGCTTCCATGAACGCGATGAGCTGATCGCGTCCGGTATCGAAGAAGATGTGGCGGATCTGACCGCCCTCCTTGACCTTGATGATGTCGCAGCGGACCGGCTTGAACCCGAGCACGTTCTCGTAGAAGTCGCGCGTCCGGTCCAGATCCAGCGTCGAGAGACCGAGGTGGGAGAACCCTTTGTTGGTCATGCCAGCGCTCCCTGTGTGTGTGGTGCGATGCGCCCTCGTGACCCCGACAGCATAGCAGGAGACGCGCGCGGCCGCTCGGTGGCTCCTGCCCCGTCGGGGGCTTATGCTACGGGCGGGCGCCGCGAGGCGTCCCCACGACTTCGACAAAAGGAGATCGCCGAATGACCGAGCCTGCATACCCCGCCGTCACGCGGCGCGGCTTTCTGAAGACCGGCGCGCTCGCCGCGGCCGCGCCGCTGCTGGCCGACGTGCCGCTCGCGTCGGCTCAGAGCCCGACGCGCAACGTCAACAAGGTGCACGATTTCCAGACTTCGGCCGACGTCGCCAAAGCCGAGCAGGAAGGCGAGATCGTCTACTACGGCCACGACGGCGAGCAGGGCATCGCCACCTTGCTCGACGCGTTCCGGAAGGACTTCCCGAAGATCAAGACCAGCTACGTGAGGCTGCAGACCGGCGCGCTCTACGCCAAGATCACCGCCGAGCGGTCGGCGGGGCGCTTCGGCGTCGACGTGCTCCAGCTCTCGGACATCTCGCCGGCCATCGACTTCCAGAAGAAGGGCGGCTGGGAGCAGTACATGTCGCCCGAGTACGCCGCGTACAAGCCGGAATATCAGTCGACCCCGGCGGGCTACTACGGCCTGCCGGGCGTCAGCTTCTCCGGCATCTCCTACAACCGCACCAAGGTCAAACCCGAGCAGGCGCCGAAGACGTGGAAGGACATCAACAACCCGGCCTTCAAGGACGGGATCAGCGCCAAGCTCGCGACCTCGGGCATGCAGCACGCGCAGTGGTACATCCTGCGCAAGATGTACGGCAACGACTTCTGGCAGGAATTCGCCAAGCAGCGGCCGAAGGGCTTCGACGCGCGCGCCCAGCTCTTCGACCGGCTCGCCAAGGGCGAGGACCGCGTCTGCGCGCTCGCCGAGTACGCGGGCTACACGCTCTACCAGGACAAGGGCGCCGAGATCGAGTTCGTCGCGCCGCCCGAAGGGATGCCGGCGATCGCGATCTACATCGGTGTCGTCAACAAGGCCCCACACCCGGAAGCGGCGAAGCTCTTCGTCGACTGGGCGCTCTCCAGGCGCGGCCAGCTCGTCTATCAGAACCAGAAGATCCTCCTCTACGGCTCGCTGCGGCCCGACGCGGGGCCGATGCCCACGGGCAAACGCCTGGCCGACTTCAAACTGCTCTTCCCCACGGACTGGACCGACTACGTGGCGAGCCACCCGGTGTTCGTGAAAGAGTGGAACTCGATCATGGGCTTGTGAGCGCGCGTGACCGAGGAGCGCCCCGGGTTCCCCGGGGCGTGACGAGCGTACGGGGGGCTTGGTGGGCGCTCCGATCCCCCCATGTGACCGTATCCGTGCTCGTCGGCGGCCTCGCCGCCGTGCTCGTCCTCTACCCGATCGCGTACCTCGTGCAGGCCTCGCTGAGCGTCGGCGATCCACAGGCCCGCCCACCCGAGGCCTACGGGCTCGACAACTACGCGGGGCTCGGCCGCTACGCGCACATCTTCGGCAACACCCTGCTCGTCGCGGCGCTGGCGACGGCGCTCGCGGTGGTCGTGGGATTCACGATGGGCTGGATCCTCTCGCGCACCAACGTGCCCGGCCGGGCCGCATTCGAGCAGCTGATGGCCCTGCCCTATTACGTGACGCCGCTCATGGGCGCCCTGGCCTGGGCGCTCATCGCCTCGCCGAGCAGCGGGTTCGTCAATCAGATCTGGCGGGCGCTCGGGGGCGACGGCCACCTCGTCGACATCAACACGCCCTGGGGCATCGCCTGGGTGATGGCGCTGTTCGAGGGCTCCGTGGCCTTCGTGATGATCGGGGCAGTGATGAAGTCGATGGACCCGGCGATGGAGGAAGCCTCGCAGGTCCTCGGGGCCGGGCGCGCGCGCACGATGCTGCGCATCACCCTGCCGCTCGTCCTGCCCGGCGTGCTCGGGGCCGCGGTGTTCGTGTTCGCGGAGATGCTCGGCTCGTTCTCGGCGGCGCTGGTGCTCGGGCTCCCCAACCGCTTCTACGTCGTCACGACCGCCATGTACCAGCTCGTCTCGCAGTACCCGCCGCGCTTTCCGACCGCGGCCGCCATGGGCGTCTCCCTCTTCGCCGTCATGTTCGCGATGGTGTGGATCTACCGCCGCATCGTGAGCGCCGGCACGTACGTGACCATCACGGGCAAGGCGTTCCGGCCGCGGGCCATGGACGTCGGCAGCATGCGCTGGCCGTTCCTCGGCGTCTGCGTCGCGTACCTCACCGTCGCCGTGATCCTGCCCGTGCTGACGGTCACGTACGCGTCGTTCCAGCACCTCACAAGCGCGTTCCCGCGCGCCGCCAACTTCACGCTCGTCAACTACCAGACCGCGCTGGCGCTCGACGCCGTGCGCTCGGCGCTCGGCAACAGCCTGCTCCTCGGCCTCGCCACCGCCAGCGTCGGCGTCCTGTTGATGGGATTCCTCTCATGGCTCATCTATCGCTCGCGCCTGCCCGGCGCCGGCGTCATCGAATACCTGGTGATGTTTCCCCAGGCGGTGCCGCGCCTCGTGTTCGCCTTCGGGATGCTCTGGGCGTGGCTGATCTTCCCGATCCCGATCTACGGTACGCTCTGGCTCCTGCTGATCGCGTACCTCACGGTGTTCCTGCCGCTCGGTCTCAGGACGATCTCCGGCGTGATCCTCCAGATCGACCGCTCGCTCGAGGAATCCGCCCAGATGTGCGGGGCGACGTGGGGCTACCGGCTGCGCACCGTGACGATGCCGCTGCTCAAGCCGGGACTGATCGCCGCGTGGCTGCTCCTGTTCATCGCGAGCGTCCGCGAGCTGGGCGCCTCGATATTATTGATGGGCCCCAAGGCCAAGGTGATCACGCCGGCCATCGTCGAGTCGTGGTTCTCGACCAGCACCGAGCTCACCGCCGCCATGGCGCTCTTACAGACCCTGGCGGTGGTCGCGGCGCTCGTGCTCCTGTTCGCGGTCGCTCGCCGCGCGGTCCAGCAGGGAGGCGAGTGAGGATGGCGCGCGCGTCGATCGAGGTGCGCGACCTGGTGGTCCGCTACGGCGGCGTCGTCGCGGTGCGCGGCGTGACGTTCACCGTCGGCGCCGGCGAGCACCTCACCCTGCTCGGCCCCTCGGGCTGCGGCAAGACGACCACCTTGCGCGCGATCGCCGGGCTCGAGAAGCCTGCGTCGGGCGAGATCCGGATCGGCGGAGCCCCGGTGTTCTCGTCCTCCCCCGCCGTCAACGTCCCGGCCGAGCGCCGCGGGCTCTCGATGGTCTTCCAGTCCTACGCCATCTGGCCGCACATGAGCGTGTTCGACAACGTGGCCTACGGCCTGCGGGTGCGGAAGCGGCCGGAGGCCGAGGTGACGGCCAGGGTCCGCGAGGCGCTCGACCTGGTCCAGCTGAGCGAGCTCGGGGCGCGCAGCGCCTCGAAGCTGTCGGGCGGCCAGCAGCAGCGGGTCGCGCTGGCCCGGGCCTTCGTGTTCTCGCCCTCGGTGCTGCTCTTCGACGAGCCGCTCTCGAACCTCGACGCGAAGCTACGCGCCGAGATGCGCGTGGAGCTAAAGGAGCTGCAGCGGCGGCTCGACATCACCTCCGTGTACGTCACCCACGATCTGGAGGAAGCGCTCGCGATCTCCGACCGCATCGTCGTCATGCGCGACGGCGCGATCGAGCAGATCGGCAGCCCGGGCGAGATCTACGACCGGCCCCGCAACACGTTCGTGGCCGACTTCGTGGGGTCGGCCAACCTGATCCGCGGCCGGCGACGCGCCGACCTCGAGCGCGACGGGCTCGTCGTCATCCAGACCCAGGGCGGCGCGCTGGTCCACGGCACCGCGTCAGGAGGCCGGCCGCAGGGCGACGACACGCTGATGGCCGTCCGCACCGTGCGCCTCCGGCTCGAGCGCGCGCGGCCGGCGACCCAGGTCAACGTGTGGCCGGCCCGGATCCGCCGGCGCGTGTTCCAGGGCGACTTCACGCAGTATCACGTCGACTGGGACGGCCGGGTGCTCGTCGTGCGCCTGGCGACGGCGGAGCCGCTCGTCGAGGGCGACGAGGTCTTCGTCAGCGCCGATCCGCGGTACTGTGTTTTGCTGGAGGAGTGATGAGTCGCCCGATCTCGCTCGCCCTGGGCGCCAAGAACGTCCTCGTCATGAGCGCCGAGCCCGACGAGGCGCGCACGATCGAGCGGTTCTGCGAGCTCTGCGAGCGCGCGGCGCAGTACGGCCTGCACGTCTGCCTGGAGTTCGCGATCTATACCGGCGTGCGAACGCTCGCCCACGCCGCGAGCATCGTGGCGAAGGCGAAGCGCTCGAACGCGTCGGTCCTGATCGACGCCCTGCATTTCAGCCGGCCCGGTGGGCTACCGGCTCACGTGAAGCAGGTCGATCCAGCGCTGTTCCGCTATGCGCAGATCTGCGATGCTTGTCCCGACATGCCCGGACCGACCGACACGCCGGCGCTGATCCGCGAGGCCCGCACGGGCGCCGTGCCGGGCGACTGCCGATCTTCCCGCGCTCGAGCGCGCCAGGCGCGCATTCCGGGCGCTCTTAGCCCTTGGGGGTGCGTGACATGAACTTCGGGATCCACATCGGCGCCATGGGTGGGCCGCTGGCCGAGATGCGCAAGCTGTGGAAGTTCGCCGACGCGAAGGGGTTCGACTGGTTCTCGGTGTCCGATCATTTCCAGGAGTCGCCGCCCCGCGGCGGCGACATGGACTGCTACGAGGCGATCGCGATCTTGACGGCGGCCGCGATGGACACGACGCGCGTGCGGCTCGGGAGCGGCGTCTACTGCGTCGTCTACCGGAACCCGGGGCTACTCGCCAAGTCGTTGACGACGATCGACCACCTGTCGAACGGGCGCGTCGATTGCGGGCTCGGCGCCGGCTGGCACGACATCGAGGCCAGGGCCTTCGGCTACCCGTTCCCCACGATCGGGCCGCGCGAAGACATGCTGGAAGAGTACGCGCAGATCTTGAGGCTGCTGCTCGACCCCGAGCAGAAGCGCGCGAGCTTCCAGGGCAAGCACTTCCAGGTCTCCAACGCGCCGAACTATCCCAAGCCCCTGCAGCCTCGCATCCCGATCTGGATCGGCGGGCGCGGCGAGAAGCGCACCCTGCGCGCGGCGGCGCGGTACGCCGACGGCTGGAACGGCGCCTACATCGGCCCGGACGAGTGGAAGCACAAGGGTCAGGTGCTCGACCGCTGGTGCCAGACCGAAGGACGCGACCCGAGGACGATCATGCGCAGCGTGAACCTCGGCTTCTACCTCGGCGCCGACCCGAAGGGCATCGCGCGCGCCGACGCGCTGTTTCAGAGCCACTTCGGCGGCAGCCCGGCGCGCGCCGAGCGCACGGGCTATCTGAGAGGCTCGGTGAAGGACGCGCGCGAGATGGTGGACCAGTTCCGCGCGCTCGGCTGCACGCGGCTCAGCATCGCGCTGCGCGAGGGGCCGTACGACTGGGACGCGCTGGAGGCGTTCGCGGCGGAGATCGTCCGCGCGCGCTGATTCGACACCCCTACCTGAAACGGAGGAGCCATGCTGAATCCAGGAGACAAGGCGCCGGACTTCGTCGGGCGCGACCACAACGGCAACACCGTCAAGCTCGCCGACTTCAAGGGCAAGACGGTCGTGCTCTGGTTCTTTCCCAAGGCCGACACGGCCGGCTGAACCGCCGAGGGTTGCGGGTTCCGCGACCTGAAGGCCGACTACGACCGCAAGAACGCGGTGATCGTGGGCGTATCGTTCGACACCCCCGTCGACAACAAGAAGTTCGCCGAGAAGAACCACTTCAACTTCCCCTTGATCTGCGACACCGACCGCACGATCGGCACCGCCTACGGCGCCAACGTCGACCCGGCGAAGGGCGCCCAGCGCGTCGGCGTCGTGATCGACCGCGACGGCAAGATCAAGCAATGGCACGACCGCGTCGAGGCAAGAGCCTGGCCCGCCGAGGTCATCAAAACGCTCTGACGGCAAGCGTCGGGCAGCAATGAGCAGCAGCAGTGTCTAGCAGGAGCAAGCGCCCAGCAGGCTGCCGAGAAGGGTGCAGATGCGGCCTTCTCGGCAGCCTCGCCTAGCGACGGTACCGCCGCTGGATCAACAGGTTAGAGACCGCGCTCAGCGATAACGTAGCCGCCATCAGGACAAACGAGAGAGCCGCCCCGAACGGCCAATTGTTGAGCCCCGCAAACTGCCCATAGACTAGCGGCCCCATCATCTGAAAGCGCGGCCCGCCCAGGAGGATCGGCGTGGCGTAGGCGTTCATCCCGAGAATGAACACGAGGATCGTCCCGGCGAGCACGCCCGGCATCGCCAGCGGCAGGATCACGCGGCGGAACACCTGCAGCGGCCGCGCGCCGAGGCTCGCGGCGGCCTCCTCGATGGCCGGGTCGATGCCCTCGACGACGCTCTCGAGCGTGAGCACCATGAACGGGAGATTGACCGCGGTGATGCCGACGATCACCGCGGCCTCGGTGTACATGAGCTGGAGCGGGTGGTCGATCAGCCCGACCACGCCGAGGAGCGTGTTGAGCAGGCCTCGCGACCCGAACATCACCATCCATCCGGCCGCGCGCACGGCGTTGCCCACGAACAGCGGCAGCACCACCAGCATGACCACGGCGCTCTTCCAGCGCGACCGCGTGCGCGCGAGGGCGTAGGCCAGCGGGAAGCCCATCACCAGGCAGAGGACCATGCACACCGCCGACACGCGCAGGGTCCGTACCAGCACGGCCATGTAGTAGGGGTCGGTGAAGAACTTGACGTAGTTCTCGACGGTGAGCGCGTCGACCATGAGCCGCCCGGGCACGAAACGGTTGAGGCTGTAGCGAAAGAGGATCGCCAGCGGCACCAGCAGGCCGAGCACGACGGCCAGGGTGGCCGGGCCCACGAGGGCCCCGGCCACCGACCGCCGCGGCGCCGTCAGGCCTTGAAGATCTTGTCCCACCACTCTTTGAGCTGGCTGTCGTTCTTGGCGATGTAGTCGTAGTTGGGCGAGAGCAGCCGCGCCTGCTCTTCCTTGGTGAAGCCGATGCGCTTGGCGACCGCGTCGGGCACCTTGGCGTTCGACACGGTCGGGTTGTAGCCCATCGTCTCCGCAAAGCCGATCTGCGCCGAGGGCGCCAGCATCGCGTCCAGGTACGCGTAGGCGGCAGCCTTGTTCGGCGCGTTCTTCGGGATCACGAAGTCGGAGACGTAGAGGACCACGCCCTCCTTCGGCGCCACCGCCTGCACCGGCACGCCTGCGTTCTGCCACATCACGCCGCGCGCCTTCCACATGACGCACATGCCGACCTCGCCCGTCTTCAGCGCCTGGGCCATCGCCTCGTTGGTCGGAAACATCTTGAAGTTCAGCTTGCGCAGCTCCATCAGCTTGGCCTTGCCGGGCTCGAAGTTCTCCATGTTGCCGCCCGAGACGAGCGCGGCGGCCTCGAGCATGCCGACGTACTGGATGTCGATGACGCCCACCTTGCCCGCGTGCTTGGGATCCCACAGGTCGTTGTACGAGGTGGGGGCCGGGCTGATCGTCGCCGGGTTGTAGAGAATCACCTGGCCGCTGTAGATGTGGCCGACCGAGTACGGCGTTTTCATCTGCGCCAGGAGGTTCGGCGCGTTCGCGATCTTCGAGTAGTCGATCGTTTCGAGCACCCCGGCGTTGAACATCTCGCGCGATCCGGCGGCGCTCAGCGCCTGCAGATCGGTCGTCCCGCGCGGCAGGCGCTGCTCGGCGACCAGCTTGGCGCGCCGCTGGGGATCGCCGGCGATGTCGTGGACCACCTCGATGCCCTTGGGCGTGAGGATCGGCGTCTCCACGTTCTGCGTGAGGAGCTTGGAATAATCGCCGCCCCAGGTGCCGAGCACCATCTTCTCGGCCGCCGTGCCGCGTCCGGGGCGCCCGAGCGTGGCAAGGCCGACGCCGATCGCGAGGCCTTTCACGAAGCGGCGCCGCGTGAATCTGTTCGAGCTGTTCATCGATGATCCTCCTCTGGGTGATGTTCGTCTTCGAGCACGAGGCCCACCTCGACCGGCCAGGACACGTGGACCGTCTCGCCGAGCGCCCAGGCCCGATCGCCGGCGGCGCCGGTGTTGGGCGCGTGGACTCGCAGGGTCTCTCCCGAGCTCAGTCGCACGTAGTACTCGATGATGGAGCCGAGGTACGAGGCAAATTCCACGGTACCCGCCACCCGGTTGGCGCGCGCGGCGTCCGCGGGCACCCCGAGCGCCAGTCGCTCCGGCCGCAGCGCGAGCGCCCGCCGGACGCCCGACGGCGAAGCGCCCGGCGCCCCGGCGCTCGACGGCGCCGAGCGGCCGTCGTAGCGGAGCGTGAGGCCGCCGTCGCTCCGGAACACGCCGGGCTCGATCAGCTGCCCGCGCAGGAAGTTCGTGCGGCCGACGAAGCCGGCCACGAAGCGGTTGCGCGGATGCTCGTACAGCTCGCGCTGCGTGCCGATCTGCTGGATGGCGCCGGCCGACATGACCACGAGACGGTCGGCCATCGCGAGCGCCTCGTCCTGGTCGTGCGTGACCATCAGGGTGGTGAGCCCGAGCGCCCGCTGGAGCTGGCGGATCTCGACGCGCACCTCTTCGCGCAGCTTCGCGTCGAGATTCGACAGCGGCTCGTCGAGCAGGAGCGCGTCGGGCTCGATGACCAGCGCCCGCGCCAGCGCGACCCGCTGCTGCTGACCGCCCGAAAGCTGGCGCGGCAGACGGTCACCGAGGTCCGCGAGCCGCACCAGCTCGAGCGCGCGCGCGACTTTCTCGCGCACGACCCCGTCGGGCAGCTTGCGCATCTCCAGGCCGAACGCGACGTTCTCGGCGGCGGTGAGGTGCGGAAAGAGCGCGTAGCCCTGGAAGACGAGCCCGGTGTTTCGCCGATGGGCCGGCAGATTCGTCACCTCGCGGCCCCCGAGCCGGATCCGGCCCGACGTCACCGGGACGAACCCGGCGATCATCCGCAAGGTCGTCGTCTTCCCGCAGCCGCTCGGGCCGAGCAGCACGACCAGCTCGCCTTCATCGATCGCCAGCGAGAAGTCGTGGACGGCGTGGACGTCGCCGTAGCGCTTGGAGACGGACTCGAGCTCGATTCGCGCCATGCGCCCTAGAGCACCCGCGCCAGCTTCACGTAGCGGTCAGTGACGACCATCGCGGCGCCGATGACGAGGATCTGGAGCAGCGACACCGCCGCGATGACCGGATCGATCCGCCACTCGAGGTATTGTAGGATCGCAATCGGCAAGGTCGTCCGGCCCGGGCCGATCAGGAAGAGCGTCATCTCGAGATTACCGAACGAGATGACGAAGCCGAACAGCGCGGCCGCGACCACGCCCGGTCGGATCAGCGGCAGGGTGACGCGTCGAAACGTCGTCCACGGACCCGCGCCGAGATTCTGCGCAGCCTCCTCGACGGCGCGATCGAAGCCGACCAGGCTGGCCGTGACGAGCCTCACCGTCCACGGGATCGTGATGACGACGTGGGCGAGGACCAGGCCCGGCAGCGAGGCCACGAGCGGCAGCCGCGTGAGGATCTCCGTCTCGACCTGGAAGACGTAGATCGCCGTGCCCGCCACGACGCCGGGGACGACGAGCGGCGTCAGCAGCAGCAGGCCGAGGCTCTCCCGTCCCGCGAACCGGTAGCGCGCCAGGGTGAGGCTCGCCGGTACGCCCAGAGCCAGGCCCGCCAGCATCGCGAACACGCCGACCTCGAGGCTGGTCACGAAGCCGTCCACGAAGTTGCGCTGGTCGAGGATGGCGCGGAACCAGCGCAACGTGTACCCCGAGGGCGGGAACACGACCACCTCGTCGCGGAAGAAGCTGAGCCACGAGACCAGGACCAGTGGAAGCAGGATGAAGCCGAGGCCCAGGCCGGCGGCGACGCGGAGTGCCACGCGGCCGGCGGTCATGCCGCGGGCAGGCGATTGCGGTGCAGCACGCCGGCCTTCATGATCAGATCCAGGTGCTCGCCCTGGCCCTCCAGCCGGCTGAGATCGCGGAGGGGATCGCCGTCCACGACCAGCAGGTCCGCGAGCGCGCCCGGCGCGACGGTGCCGAGCTCGCCCGAGCGCCCGAGCAGCTCGGCGCCGATCACGGTGGCCGAGCGGATGATCTCGAGCGGCGAGAGCACCTTCGCGCGGATCTGGAACTCGCGCGACTGATCGGGCTGAAGCTGGCCGAGCAGGTCGCTGCCGAACGCCATGCGCACGCCCGCTTCGCGGGCCAGCTCGAGCGAGCGCAATCCCGCCGCCATCACGATCTTGTTCTTCTCGAGGCTGTCGGCGCCCATCCCCCAGCGGCCGCCGTGGCGCTCGATCGCGTCGTAGGCCACGAGCGTCGGCACCAGGAAGGCGCCGCGCGCGGCCATCAGCTTGGCCGTCGCGGCGTCGATGAGGTTACCGTGCTCGATGACGCGCACGCCGGCCTGCACCGCCCGCGCAACCGCCTCGGCCGCGTAGGCGTGGGCGCACACGTAGCGCTTGAAGACCGCCGCCTCCTCGACCGCGGCGCGGATCTCGTCCGTCGTGTACTGGAGGCTCTCGAGCGGATCGTAGGGCGAGGCGACGCCGCCCGACACCATGATCTTGATGTGGTCCACACCCTGACGCAGCTGCTCGCGCGCGGCGCGCCGGACTTCGTCCACACCGTCGGCGATGCCGAGCGTGAACGCCATCGCGTTGCAGCAGTGGCACGACACGCTCGTGTCCGTGCGCCGCCGCGAGTCGCTGTGCCCGCCGGTCTGGCCGATCGGCCGTCCGGCGACGAAGAGCCTCGGGCCCGGCAGGTGGCCCTGCGCCACGCCCTCGCGAATGCCCCAGTCGGCGCCGCCGGTGTCGCGCACGGTCGTGAAGCCGCGGTCGAGCATGGCGCGCATGAGGGCGGCGCCGCGCGCCGTCATCAGGGTGAGCGGGATCGCCTCGAGCGCACGGATGTTCACCTCGGAGAGGAAGACGTGCACGTGACAGTCGATCAGCCCGGGCATCAGGGTGCGGCCGCCGGCGTCGAGCGTGAGGCTGGCGGAGACCTGGATCGGCCGGGGCGACACCTCGCGAATCTGTTCGCCTTCGACCACGACCGAAACGTTCTCGGTGAGGTTGCCCGAGGCAGGATCCAGCAAGTTCGCGTTCCGGATCAGGATCATCGCAGCAGGTAGGATACTCCAACCGCCGGCCGGCCCTGATACGCGGCCGCGGCAAAGCCGATCTGACGATCCCGGCACTTACTGGTGAGGAGGACGGCGATGGACCTCGAGTCGACGGTTCGAGCCGCGGCCGGAGGCGATCTGGACGGCTGCTCGAGACCGGCATCAAGGTGATCGACGTCATGTGCCCGCTCGTTCGCGGCGGCACCGTCGCGATCGCCGGAGAGCTGCGCGCGGGCACCACCGTCGTGATGGAAGAGCTGGTGCGTCGGCTGAGCGGAGGATCCGCCGGGGTGTCGCTGTTCACCCTGGCGCCGTGGACACCGGTCTCGATCGCCGACACCTTGAAGCAGGACGGGTTCAGCGAAGGCACGATGGGGCCGGTGCAGACGTTCTATTTTCGCTCGGAGGAAGGCGCGTGGACGCCGGAGCGTTTGGCCGGCCTGGCGGGAGTCGACGTGGTGATTCGTCTGTCGGCCGAGCTCGCCGGCCGCGGCATACATCCAACGGTGGATCCCCTCACCTCGCGCTCGCGGCTGCTCGAGGCCCAACGCCACGATCGCGGGCACGTGGAGCTGGCGGCGCGGATCCGGACCGCCATCGGCGCGCTCCTGGTGCCCCCGAGCGACGGGCCCCAGGCCGATCCGCTGGCGCTCGAGCGCGCCGAGAAGCTGCTGCGATTCTTCGCGCAGCCGTTCTACGTGGCCGAGCCGTACACGAAGCGGCCCGGCGCCACCGTCGGCCTCGCCGAGTCGCTCCGCGTGTGCCGCGAGATCCTCGACGGCGTCCACGACGCCGTCCCGGTGAAGGCGTTCTACTTCACCGGCGGGATGGATGCGGTCCTGGCGAACGCGGCCGCTCGATAGCGATATCTTGCCTCGATGCCGCCAAGGCGGCACAATCGCTGAACCGATGGCGCGGCACTGGCTCGGGATCGACATCGGCGGGACCTTCACCGACTTCGCCCTCTTCGACACGCAGACGGGCGAGCTGGTTGGCCTGAAGGTCCCTTCGACCCCGCACGAATTCGCCGAGGCGGTCCGCGCCGGCCTGGTGCGCCTGGCCGACGAGCACGGTATCGACCTCCGCGAGATCGGCACGGTCGTCCACGGCACGACGATCGCCGTGAACACGCTGATCCAGCGGACCGGCGCGCGGCTCGGCCTGCTCGTCACCCAGGGGTTTCGCGACGTCCTCGAGCTGCAGCGGCTACGGATGCCGAACCCGTTCGATCTGCACGGCGCGCGCCCGGTGCCCCTGATCCCTCGCGCGCGCGTCGCCGAGGTCCGCGAGCGGCTGCGCGCCGACGGCACGGTCGACACGCCCCTGGACGAGGCGAGCGTGCGCGACGCCGCGCATCACCTGACCCGGACGGGTCAGAGCGTGGAGGGCCTCGTGATCTCGCTGCTGCACTCCTATCGGCGGCCCGCGCACGAGCAGCGCGCCCGGGCGATCGCGGAAGCCGCGGTCCCCGGGCTGCCGGTGACGGCGTCCTCCGACGTCTGGCCGCAGGCGCGCGAGTACGAGCGCACCGCGCTGGCGGTGCTCGACGCGTACGTGCAGCCGAAGGTGCGGCGCTACCTCGAGGGCTTCGAGCAGGCGCTCGCCGCGCGCGGGGCGCCGGCCATCCCGTACGTCACGAAATCCAACGGCGGCATCATGCCGGTCGCCGCCGCGCGCACTCGGGCCGCCGCGACGCTGCTCTCGGGGCCCGCGTCGGGCGTCATCGGCGCCGCGTACGTCGCGGGCCGCGCCGGCTTCCCGAATGTCATCACGCTCGACGTCGGCGGCACCAGCGCCGACATGGCGGTCGTCGAGGACGGGCGCCCGCGCGTGAGCACGAGCGAGCACATCGGCGGCGTGCCCGTGATGATGCCGGTCGTGGGCGTCAGCGCGATCGGTGCCGGCGGCGGATCGGTGGCGTGGGTCGACGACGTGGGGCTGCCGAAGGTCGGTCCGCAGAGTACGGGGGCCGAGCCGGGGCCGGCGTGCTACGGCCGCGGCGGCAAGGAGGCCACCCTCACCGACGCGTTCCTGGTCTCCGGCTTTCTCGATCCGGATCGATTCCTCGGCGGACGCATGCGTCTGGATCGATCGCTCGCGGAGGCGGCCATCGCCAGATTCGCCGACCGCCTCGGGATGACTGCCGACGAAGCCGCCGAGAGCATCGTCCGCGTCGCCGTCTCGACCATGTACGCGGAGTTCACGAAGATCCTGTCGCGCGCCGCCGTCGATCCGCGCGCTTTTGCGCTCGTCGCCTTTGGCGGCGCCGGCCCGGTCGTCGGCGCCCTCGTCGCGCGCGAGGTCGGCATCCCCGCGGTCTTCGTCCCGCGCGCGCCGGGCACGCTCTGCGCCCTCGGCGCGCTCAGCGCCGACATCGTGAACGACGCGGTCCGCACGGTGCACACGCGCGTGGAGACCGAGCTCTCCGAGGCGGCCGCGCTGCGCCGGCAGTACGAGGATCTGCGCGCCGAGCTCGCGGAGTGCCTCGCGCGGTTCGGCGCCGGCGCGGGCGCCGCCGCGTTCCGGTACGCCGCCGACATGCGCTACGTCGGGCAGTCGTACGAGATCGACGTGCCCGTCGAGCTCGGCTGGCTGGGGCCGGGCGGCGGGGCTCCTCTGCTCGCCGCCTTCCATCGCGCGCACGAGCGCGCCTTCGGCCACGCCGATCGCGCGGCGCCGGCCGAGGTCGTGAACCTCCGCGTCCAGCTCCGCGCCGAGCGCCCGCGGGTGCCGATCACCGAGATCTCCGCGGGCGCGGCGACGCCCACCGCGCGCACGACCCGACGGATCTGGCTCGACGGACGTCCGACCGAGGCGCGCGTGTTCGACCGCGCGGCGCTCGGCCGCGGCGCGCGCCTCGAAGGCCCCGCGATCGTCGAGCAGCCGGACACGACCGTGCTCGTGCCGGGCGCCCACCTCGGCGAGGTCGACCGGTTCGGGAATCTGCTGCTCCGGAGGAAAGGCTGATGCGGCTGGACGCGCTCACGGTCGAGATTCTCCGGAACTACCTGCAGGGCGCCGTCGAGGAGATGGCGTACGTCGTCGAGCGGACGGCCTACACGACGTTCGTGAAGGAGACGGCCGACTTCACCTGCGGCCTGCTCAACCCGTCCGGCGAGTTCTTCGCCTATCCGGTGGAGCTCGGCGTGGCGAGCTTCGGCGGCATCAGCTATGCGCAGACCCTGGAGGCAGTGGGTCCGCTCGAGCCGGGCGACGTCGTGATCACGAACGATCCATACGGCTCGGCGGCCGCGGCGACGCACCTGCCCGACATCCATCTCGTGAAGCCGATCTTCTGGGAAGACCGCCTGGTCGCCTACGGCGCGGGCTTCCTGCACAGCTCCGACGTCGGCGGCATGGTGCCGGCGTCGATCACGCCGCGCGCGTCGGAGATCTTCCAGGAGGGTCTGCGGCTGCCGCCCAAGAAGCTCTTCAAGCGCGGCGAGGTCAACCGGGATTTGCTCGACGTGATCCTGGCCAACTGCCGGATCCCCGAGCAGAACTGGGGGGATCTGCAGGCGCTGGTGGCCGGGCTCACCACCGGCGAGCGGCGGATGCACGAGCTGATCCGCCGCTTCGGGCCCGACACGGTCGACAAGGCGATGGACGATCTGATCGACTACGCCACCCGCAAGGTCGAGGCGCTCATCCGCCGGATGCCGGCCGGCCGCTACGAGTTCTCGGACTACATCGAGGACGACGTGGTGACGAAGATCCCGATCCGGTTGAAGGTCGCGCTCACGATCGCCGACGGCGAGATCCACCTGGACTTCACGGGGAGCGACATCCAGGTGAGCTCGGCGCTGAACGTGCCGACGGCCGGCCGTGTGCACCCGTTCATGTCGGTCGCGCTCGTCAACTACTTCGCGACGCGCGACCGGACGATCCCGCTGAACGCGGGCGTGCTGCGCCGCGTGCGCATGACCCTGCCCGAGGGCTCGGTGGTGAATCCGAAATTCCCGGCGGCGTGCGGCGTGCGCTACGCCACCGTGCTCAGGATCTACGATGCCGTCCTCGGCGCGTTGGCCCGCGCGGTGCCCGAGGACATTCCGGCGGCCGGCGGCGGTCAGGGCTGCATGGTCGCGCTCTCGCTGCCCGACCCGGAGGCGGGCCGGCGCCACGTCACCGTGATCGAGCCGATGATCGGCGGCGGCGGCGGCCGGCCCGCCCGTGACGGCATCGACGGCTGCGACGCTTCGCTCGGCTTTCTCAAGACCACGCCGGCAGAGACGCTCGAAGCCGAGGTGCCGATCGTCGTGCGGCGGTTTCACCTGATCCCGGATTCCGCGGGTCCCGGTCGGTTTCGCGGCGGCTTCGGCGTACGCCTGGACTTCCAGGTCTTCCAGCCCGAGGGCCTCGTGACCGCGCGCGGGATGGAGCGGCTGCGCTTCGCGCCCTGGGGCGTGGCGGGCGGCACCGCCGGCTCGACCGGGAGCGTGATGCTGAATCCGGGCACGGCCGCCGAGCGGACGATCCCGAAGATCGAGGTGCTGGCGCTCGAGCCCGGCGACGTGCTGAGCGTCCGGACGCCGGGCGGCGGCGGACACGGCGATCGCTTCACGCGCCCGCCGTCTCACGTGCTCGCCGACGTCCTGTCGGGCCTGGTCTCTCGCGAGCGCGCGCGTGAGGCGTACGGCGTCGTCCTCGACGGCGACCGGGTCGACGAGCCGGCCACCGCCGCGCTGCGCGCCTCTCGGCGCAGTGAGGAGCCGACGCGTGCGGGCACGGGCGCGGTGTTCGACTTCGGGGCAGCGCGCCGCGAGCACGAGCGCCGCTGGCCGCCGGAGCTTCAGGACGCATTCATTGGGCTCTTGATGTCGCTACCGGCCCCCTACCGGGCGTACGTCCGGCGCACGCTCTACGGCCGCGTCGAGACGCTCGCCAACGAGCGGCCGGTGACACCGGACGATCTCGATCGGCTCCTGAAAGAGTTACGCGCCTCGATCGCGTTGAAGTGATCCCACGACTCCAAAACCAGGAGAACGACATGAGCGCCGTCGACTGGAGCTACCACCGCCAGGGCTGAGTGACCTGCGCCAAGACGCAAGGGTTCCTTGCCAAGCACAAGGTCGGTATCGCCTCACAGACCGATGCAAAAAAGGCCACGATCAAGGGTGACGCCGCGCTGAGCACGCTGAAAGACGTGGACGAGCTCTACGTCGCCAAGGGCAAGAAGATCGTGCACGTCGACCTCAAGCGCGACAAGCCGCCGCCGGCCGAGCTGCTCGGCCTCCTGCTGGGCCCCACCGGCAATCTGCGGGCGCCGACGCTCCGCAAGGGCCGCGCGCTGATCGTCGGCTTCGACGAGGCCACCTACAAGCGACTGCTCGGCTGAGCCGCGGGCGCGCACGCCGAGCCGCGCCCCGCCCCCCGCGCGGCGCTCAGCCGCGGGCCCGGCGAAACGCGCGCTCGAACCCTGTCAGCGCGCGCACGACGGTCTCGCGCTCGACCGTGAGCGAGATGCGGATGTGGCCGGGCATGCCGAAGCCCGAGCCGGGCACGGTCAGCACGCCCTCCTCGGCCAGCAGCCGGACGAACGCCACGTCGTCGTCGATCGGCGTCCGCGGGAAGACGTAGAACGCGCCCTGCGGCTTCACGCACTGGTAGCCGATCCGCGTGAGGCCCTCGTACATCAGGTCGCGCTTGTCCCGGTACGGGGCCACGTCGATCACCTGGTCGCCGACCTCGGCCACCACCCACTGCCAGAGCGCCGGCGCGTTCACGAAGCCGAGCACCCGGCTCGTGAAGGTGCACGCCTCGAAGAGCTCGGCCGCTTCCGGCATGCGCGGGGAGATTGCCAGGTAACCAATGCGCTCGCCCGGAACGGCCAGCGACTTCGACCAGGATGTCGCCACGATCGCGCGCGTGACCAGCGGCGGCACCTCGGGCACGGCCACGTCGTCGAACACGAGCGCCCGATACGGCTCGTCGCTGACGAGCACGATCGGCCGCGCCGCGCGCGCCAGCATCGTCTCGATCTCGACGAACGTCGAGCGGGGATAGATGACGCCGCTCGGATTGTTGGGCGAGTTCACGAGGATCACGCGCGTCCGCGGCGTGATGGCGGCCTCGAGCTTCGCGGCGTCCGGCGTGAGATCCGCCTTGGGCGGCACCACGACCAGCTTGCCGCCGTGATTCTCGGCGTAGAACGTGTACTCGGCGAAGAACGGCGCGACCGTGAGCACCTCGTCGCCGGGGTCGAGCAGCGCCTTCAGCACGGTGTTCAGCGCCGCACCGGCGCCCACGGTCATCAGGACGTGATTGGCCGTGTATGGTAGCCCGGTCGAGGCCGAGAGCCGCCCGGCCACCGCTTCGCGCACCTTCACGTGGCCGGCGTTCGGCATGTAGGCGTGCAGGTGCGGCGCCGTACTGTCCAGCACCCGCCGGGCAGCGGCCAGCACCGCCGGCGGCGGCTCGATCTCCGGATTGCCCAGGGTGAAGTCGAAGACCTTGTCGGCGCCGCGCTCCTGCTTGAGGCGGGCGCCCTCCTCGAACATGCGGCGGATCCACGAGGCCCTCGACAGATTGGCGGTGACGGCGCGCGAGACGATCATGGCCTCACTCTACCCCAGCCAGCCGGAGCTCGTGGGCCCGGTGGCAGCCGACGACGTGGCCCGGCGAGATCTCCTCGAGCGCGGGCGTCTGGGTCCGGCACACCTCGATCGCGTGCGGGCAGCGCGGATGGAAGTAGCAGCCCGACGGCGGCGCGGCGGGATTCGCCACCTCGCCCTGCAGCACGATGCGTTTCGAGCGCGTCCGCGGATCGGGCTCGGGCACCGCGGCGAGGAGCGCCGCCGTGTAGGGATGCTTGGGCGACGTGAACAGCTCCTCGGTCTCGCCGATCTCGACGATGCGCCCGACGTACATCACGGCCACCCGATTGCTGATGTAGCGGACGACGCTCAGATCGTGGGCGACGAAGAGATAGGTCAGCCGGAACTCGGCCTGCAGATCGAACAGGAGATTCAGGATCTGCGCCTGCACCGAGACGTCCAGGGCCGAGACGGGTTCGTCGGCGACGACCAGACGCGGCTGGAGCGCCAGCGCCCGCGCGATGCCGATGCGCTGACGCTCGCCGCCGCTGAAGGCGTGCGGGAAGCGGCGCATGTACTCGGGCCTGAGCCCGACCCGGCGCAAGAGATCCCCCACGCGCTCCTCGCGCTCGCGCCGGCTCTTCATGCCGTGGACCAGGAGCGGCTCGCCCACGAGGTCGAGCAAGGTCATGCGCGGGTTGAGCGAGGTGAACGGATCCTGGAAGATCATCTGCATCTCGCGCCGGAGGGCCCGCAGCTCCGACTCGCGCAGCTTGCCGAGGTCGACCACGGAGCCGTCGGCCAGCCGCATGAAGATCTCGCCGGCGGTCGGCTCGATGGCTCGCAGGATGCAGCGCGCCGTGGTGGTCTTGCCGCAGCCGCTCTCCCCGACCAGGCCCAGGGTCTCGCCCTCGTCGATGTGAAAGTCGACGCCGTCGACCGCGCGAACATGGCCGACCGTCCGCTTCAGGAAGCCCTTGCGAACGGCAAAGAGCTTCTGCAAGCCGGCCACTCGCAGGAGCGGGGTCCCGGCCGCGCTCATTCGGCCGCGCTCATTCGTAGAGAAAACAGCTCACGGTGTGACGCGCGCCGACCGTCCGCGGGCCCGGTGACTCACGATCGCACGTTCCGGCCATGAAGTCCGGACAGCGCGGATGGAAGGGGCAACCCGCCGGGCGATCGTAGGGGTGCGGCACCGCGCCGGCGATCGGCGTCAGCCGCTCGCGGCTCCGCGCTCGCATCCGCGGAATCGAGCGCAGGAGCGCCCGGGTGTAGGGATGCTTCGGGGAGTGAAAAATCGCGTCGACCGGCGCCTGCTCGACGACCCGGCCGAGGTACATGACCGCCACGTCCGTCGCCATCTCGGCGATCACGCCCAGATCGTGCGTGATGAGCATGATCGCCATCCCGTCTTCCTGCTGGAGCTGGCGCATCAGCTCGAGGATCTGGGTCTGCGTCGTCACGTCCAGCGCGGTCGTGGGCTCGTCCGCGATCAGCAAGGTCGGGCTGCACGAGAGCGCCATCGCGATCATGGCGCGCTGGCGCAGGCCGCCGCTCAGCTGATGCGCCAGCTGGTCGATGCGCTGATCGGGCGACGAGACGCCGACCCGCCGCAGCATCTCGATCGCCTTGCCACGCGCCCCGCGGCGGTCGATCTCCTGGTGGAGCCGGATCGCCTCGATGATCTGATTGCCCACGCTGTGCACGGGGCTGAACGACGACATCGGCTCCTGGAAGATCAGCGCGATCTCGGCGCCGCGGATCGAGCGCATCTCCACCCCGTTGGGCTCGAGCTTCGCCAGGTCGACGGCCTGGCTCCCCGTCCCGCCGTTCGCGGCCGGACGGCGAAACCAGATCTCGCCCTCGACGATCCGGCCGGGCCGGTCGACGATTCGCAGGATCGACCGGGCCGTGACGCTCTTGCCGCACCCGCTCTCGCCGACGATCCCGAGCGTCGCCCGCGCATTCATCTGCAGATCGACGCCGTCCACGGCCTTCACGGTCCCCTCGTCCTGGACGAAATACGTCTTGAGATTCCTCACCGACAGCAGCGGCTCGCCTATGAGCGTCATGTCGTCCGCTTCGCGCGCCGGTTTGCCGGCGCAATCCTGGGGGGAGACAGACTATCGCCCATAAGGATCGGCGGCGTCCCGGAGTCCATCGCCCAGGAAGTTGAAGGCCATGACCGCGACGATCACCGGCACCGCCGGGAGCATCAGCCACGGCGAGATCGCCACGGTCTGGACGTTCTGGGCCTGCTGCAGCAGGACGCCCCAGCTGATCGCGGGCGGCCGCAGGCCCAGGCCGAGGAAGCTCAGCGCGGTCTCGCTGATGATCATCGCCGGCAGCGCCAGGGTCGTCGCCGCGATGATGTGGCTCATGAACGAGGGCACCATGTGCACGAAGATCGTCCGCATCCGGCTGCAGCCGACGAGGCGGGCGGACACGACGAAGTCCTCCTCACGCAGCGCCAGGAACCGGCCGCGGATCACCCGTGCCAGCTCCGTCCAGCCCAGCAGCGAGATGATGATGGTGATGGCGAAGTAGACCTGCAGGATCGTCCAGTCGCGCGGCAAGGCCGCCGCCAGGCCCATCCACAGCGGAATCGTCGGAATCGAGCGCAGGATCTCGATGATCCGCTGGATCACCGTGTCGAGGATCCCGCCGTAGAAGCCCGAGAGCCCGCCCAGCACGACGCCGAGGACGAGGCTCATCGTCACCCCCAGCAGGCCGATCGTGAGCGAGATGCGCGTACCGTACATCAGCCGCGACCACAGATCACGCCCCTGCACGTCCGTGCCGAGCAGAAAGATCGTCGTGGAAGCATCGCGCCCCGGATCGACACCGATCAGGTGGCGCGACATCGGGAACAGGCCGAGGAACCGATACTCGAAGCCCTGAGCGAAGAACCGGATCGGGATCTTCTGGCTCGGATCCGGCTGGTAGACGCGTTTGAAGGTCTTCGGATCTCGGGCGCCCTTGAGGCCGTACACGTGGGGACGCAAGCGCCCCTCGTCGAACCAGTGGATGAGCTGCGGAGGCATCAAGGAGCGCTGCGCCTCGGACGCGCTGGGATCGGAGCACGCGAGAAAGTCGGCGCCCGGCACGACCAGATAGAAGCCCGCGACCACGATGGCGCTGGCCACGGCCACGCGATGCTTTCTGAAGCGCCACCACGTGAGCTGCCACTGCGAGGCGACGAAGATGCGCTGCCTGTCCGCGGTGGACGTGCTCGGCAGCGCCCCGGCATCGGCGGCGACGGCCATCACGTGTCCTCGAGCCGGATGCGCGGATCGATCCAGACGAGCACGATGTCCGAGATCAAGGTGCCGATCACGGTCATGATACCGAGCAGGAGCACGATGGTTCCGGCGAGGAACATGTCCTGAGAGATGAGCGCCCTGAGCAACAGCGGGCCGACGGTCGGCAGGCCGAGGACGAGCGAGACGATGATGCTGCCCGAAACGATGTAGGGCAGCGTATAGCCGATCGTGCTCGCGAACGGGTTGAGCGCCATCCGCACGGGATACTTCACGATCACCCGCGTCTCGGGAAGCCCCTTCGAACGCGCCGTCACCACGTAGGGCTTGCCGAGCTCGTCGAGCAGGTTGGCGCGCATGATCCTGATCTGCTGCGCCGTCCCGGCCAGCCCGAGGATCAGCGCCGGGATCGGCAGGTGCTTGAGCAGGTCCCAGACCCGCGCCCAGCTCCACGGCGCGTCCTGCAGCTCCGGCGAGAAGAGCCCGCCGATGTGGGCGTTGAACATGGTGAAGCCGAGATAGAGGAGCACCAGGGCCAGCAGGAAATTGGGGACGGCCAGACCGATGAAGCCGACGAAGGTCGCGGTGTAGTCGCCGATCGAGTACTGGCGGACCGCGGAATAGATGCCGATCGGCAGCGCCAGCACCCACGTGAGGAGCAGTGCGGAGACGGCGACGACCACCGTCAGCCACAAGCGCTCACCGATCACCTCCGTGACGGGCCGCCGCCACTCCATCGAAAAGCCGAAGTTACCGTCGCCGATCTGCTTCATCCACTTCCAGTACTGGACGTAGATCGGCTGGCCGAGGCCGTACTGGATCCGGAGGTTCTGTGCCTCCTCGTCGGTGACGACGCTGCCCATCGACGCCATCTGCGCGATGTAGGAGGTGACGTAGTCGCCGGGCGGCAGCTGGATGATGGCGAAGGCGAGCATGGAGATCGCCCACACCGTGAAGACCGCGAGGAGCGCCCGACCGCCGATGTACGCCAGCATGCCGGGCGCTCCCCGACCCTAGTTCTTCCAGTAGAAGGTGATCGGCCGCGAGATGCCCGGCGTCT
>Ga0209157_1000028_pt1 | contig 128330 bp, 132 predicted proteins | sample GraSoiAngelo_135_FD_185892 | JGI IMG/M metagenome (GOLD analysis project Ga0209157, IMG submission 185892) | Grasslands soil microbial communities from the Angelo Coastal Reserve, California, USA - 14_0929_05_40cm (SPAdes) (version 2) | ecosystem: Environmental > Terrestrial > Soil >... | reverse complement strand
GACGAGGACCGCCCAGCCGATCGGATCGGGCATGTCGTGTCATCATACGCGGAATGTCTCGGTGGGTCGCCGCCGCGGGCGCGCTCGTCGTGTCGCTCGACTCCATGATGAACATCGCGTTTCCGGCGATCGCGAAGGCCTTCTCGGTGCCGCCCGAGCGCGTGCGCTGGGTGATCATCTGCTACGTGCTGACCTACGCGGTCACGTCGTTCGTCGGCGGGGCCGCCGCCGACCGGATCGGGCACGTCGCGGTGTTCCGCGCCGGCCTGGCGCTGAGCGCGGCCGCCTTCGTCATGGGCGGCGCCGCCCCGAGCTTCGACTGGCTCCTCGTCGCGCGCGTCGTCCAGGGCTTCGCGGGAGGGCTGATCTACGGGACGGCGCCCGCGCTGGCGACCTTCGGGGCGCCGCCGGAAGCTCGCGGCCGCCGGCTCGGCTTCCTGAGCGCGGCGATGGGGCTGGGCTTGCTGGGCACGCTTCCGGCCGGCGCGCTGGTTGAATCCTTCGGCTGGCGCGCCGTCTATCACGTGCGCGTGCCGGCGGCGCTCGCCGTCCTCGTCTGGGCGGCCGCCACGCGCGCCGAGCCCGGGCAGTCCGAGCGTCAGCCGGTGGTCTTCGGCGGCGTCGCACCAGGGCCTGTGCTGCGCGCGGGCGCCCTGTCCTTCGTCGCCAGGGGCGCGATCTTCGCGATCTGGCTCCTGGCGCCGTTCTATCTAGTCGAGACACGCGGGCTCGGTGCCTTCGTCGGCGGGATTTTCTTCATGCTGACGCCGCTCGGCACGACGGTCGCGGCGCCCCTGGGCGGCCGCCTCGCCGACCGCGTCGGCGCCTCGATGCCCGCCGTCGTGGGGCTCGGGCTCGAGGCCGCCGGCCTCGCGGCGCTCGGCTTCGTCGACGCCACCACGCCGCTCGGCGCGATCGCGCTGGCACTCTTCGTCGCCGGCTTCGGGCTCGGCTTCTTCGAGGTCCCCAACATGGCGGCGATCATGGCGGCGTTTCCGTCGAGCCGCCAGGGGGCCGCGGGCGGGTTCTCGTTCCTGACCCGCACGCTCGGTGTCGTCGCGGGCGTCGCGGTGACGGGCCAGATCGTCGCCGCCCGGAGCGCGGCGGTCGGCTTCCTCGGGGCGTTCGCCGAGTCACTGCTGGTGGCGGCGCTCGCGGTGGCGGCCGCCTCGGTCTTCGCCCTGGCCGGGACACGCGCTCGGCGATAGCCGGTCTGGGCGCTATACTGCTGGGCCATGAAGGCAGGCGGATAGGAGAGGGAGGCGGCGATGGCGGTGGCGCTCACGTCCAAGCGGTATCGGGTCGACGACGTCGACGCGGGCGAGTTCTGCTTCCAGCAAGGGTGGACCGACGGCTTGCCGGTGGTCCCACCGACCGAGGATCGAGTGACCATGATGCTCGCGGCGGGGCACCTCGATCCCAAGCAGGAGATCGCGTACATCACGAATCGGTCGGTGTCGGTCACCGCCGAGAAAGTCGCGATCAACGCGGTCATGGCGGGCTGCCGGCCCGAGTACATACCGGTGGTCGTCGCCGCGGTCCAGGGTATCGGCGACCCGGCCTTCGGCTATCACGGCCCGGGCACGTCGACCGGTGGCGCCGCGGTCCTGATGATCGTCAACGGCCCGATCACCCGCGAGCTCGACATCAACTCGGGCGACAACCTCTTCGGCCCGGGCTGGCGCGCGAATCTCTCCATCGGGCGCGCGCTGCGCCTGGTGATGCGCAACGTCTGCGGCTCGCTGCCGGGCCTGCTCGACCGCGGGACGCTCGGGCACCCGGGCAAGCTCTCGTACGTGATCGCCGAGAATGAGGCGGAGAGCCCGTGGACACCGCTGCACGTCGAGCGCGGCTTCCGGCCCGACCAGAGCGCGGTCACGGTGATGGCGGCCGAGTCGCCGCATCAGTTCTACAACCAGCTCTCGCCTGACGCCGAAGGGGTGCTGACGACGCTCGCCGACTCGATGAAGCACTCCGGCGGCGCCGGCCGCCAGCCGCAGTACGTCGTCACCCTGGCCGGCGAGCACATGCGGACGATCGCCGGGAGCGGCTGGGGCAAGAAGGAGGTCCGCCAGTTCCTGTTCGAGAACACGCAGAACACGCTCGCGCACCTCAAGCGCACCCATCGCATCCCCGGAGCGATCCAGCCCGGCGATGACACGAAGCTCAGGCCCATCGTCGCCGAGCCCGACGACATCCTGATCGTCGCGGCGGGCGGACGCGCCGGGTCGTTCTCGTCGTTCATCCCGGGATGGGGCGGTGCCCGTTCCTCCCTCGCCACGACCAAGGAGGTCAAGCGATGATCGAGCTTCTGGATCCCACCGTCGAGGCGGCGAAGCAGCCGATCGCGTATGTGGACCGGCCCGGCACCTTGCAGGGCAAGCGCATCGGGCTCATCGAGAACACGAAGTACAACTCCGACAAGCTCCTGCTCCGGATCGGCGAGATCTTGAAGTCGGAGTACGGCGCCAGCGAGACGCGCATGTTCCGCAAGCACAACGCGTCGGTCCCCGCGCACGAGGAGATCATCCAGGAGGTGCGGAAGACCTGCGACGTCATCGTCGCCGGCATCGGAGACTGAGGGTCCTGCTCGTCGGGCAGTGTGCTCGACGGAATCGTGCTGGAGAAGAACGCGGTGCCGGCGGCCTCGATCGTCACGGACGTCTTCGAGCGCACCGCTCGCGCCATGGCCGAGCAATGGGGCGTACCGACCTACAAGTTCCTGATGATGCCGCACCCGATCGCGAACCTCACCGAGGCGGAGCTCGACGAGCGCGCGCGGGCGATCGCACCCGAGGTCGCGAAGCTCCTGCTGCGCGGCCAGGACTAGCCGCGGCGTTCCGGCCGCCCTGGTGGGGCCGGAACCCGCACGTGCAGACGATCTGGGGCCCGCTCTTCCGCCGTCACCGGATCCGGTGGCGGCGGGAGCGCGTCGCCACGCCGGACGGCGATTTCGTCGACCTCGACTGGGCCGACTCCGCCCGGCCGGATGCGCCGCTCCTGCTGGTGCTGCACGGGCTCGAAGGCTCGTCGCGCTCGCACTACGTGGTGGGGCTCGCGCGCCAGGCGCTCGCCCGCGGCTGGCGGGCCGTCACTCTGAACTTCAGATCCTGCAGCGGTGAGCTGAACCGCCTCCGCTCCTTCTATCATTCCGGCCACACGGCCGACCTCGACGAGGTCGTCGGGATGCTCGCCGCGCGAGAGCCCGGCCTGCGCCTCGGCGCGGTCGGCGTCTCACTGGGCGGGAACGTGTTGCTTAAGTGGCTCGGCGAGCGGCAAGCCGACGTCCCCGGCCCGGTCGCCGGTGCCGTGGCGATCTCGGTGCCGTTCGATCTCGCGTCCTGCGCCGAGACCCTCGATCGCGGCTTCTGCCGCCTGGTGTACACCAAGAACTTCCTGGCAACGATGCGGGCCAAGGTGCGCCTGAAGGCCGCGCGCGACCCGGGACTGCGCGAGATCGTCGACGTGCCGCTCGCACTGCGCGCGCGGACCTTCGCCGAGTACGACCGCGCCGTGACCGCGCCGCTCAACGGTTTCAAGGACGAGCGCGACTACTGGACGCGCGCGTCGAGCGCCCCGTACCTCAGCCGCATTCAGCGGCCAACCTTGCTCGTCAACGCGCTCGACGATCCGATCGTCCCGGCCGGGGCGCTGCCCGATCTGGCCGACCTGCCGCCCGCGGTGCAGGCGCAGTTCGTCCGGCGCGGCGGGCACGCGGCCTTCCTCGAGGGCCGCTGGCCGTGGCGCGTCGAATCGTGGGCCGAGCGCCGGGCGGTCGAGTTCCTCGCCGCCCTCGTCGAGGGCGAAGCCGCGTCCCGCGCCGCGCCGTTCTGCTAGCATGCCGGGCATGCGCCACGACGGCTACGGCTTGCCGGTAAGCACCGGGGCGGCGGCCACCGTCGAAGCATACGACCACGCGGTCGAGGGCCTCCTGTCCTGGGACGCCCGGGCCCTCGAGCGCTTCCACGCCGCGACCGCCCTCGATCCGGGACTCGCACTCGCTCACGCCGGCGCTGCCGTCTGCCTGTTCCTCGAGGAGCGCTTCGCCGAGGCGCAAGACGCCGCGAAGACTGCGCGCGCCGCGGCCGTATCGCAGACCGATCGCGAGCGCCGCCACGTCGAGGGCCTCGCCCTTGTCGTCGAGGGCAAGGGCCACGACGCCGCCGGCGCGATGCGCGAGCATCTGGCGGATTATCCGCGGGACCTCCTGGTCTTTCAGCGCCTCTACTTCGTGTTGTTCTGGCAGGGCAAGTTCCCGGAGATGCTGGCGCTGGCCGACGCGTTGACCCGCCACCATCCGGGCAACGGCTTCATGCTCGGCCTGCACGCGTTCGCGCTCGAGCAGGCCGGCCGCTGCGACGAGGCCGTCCGCATGGCGCTGGTAGCCAACCAGAAGAACCCACGCGACGCCTGGGCGATCCACGCGCTCGCCCACGCGCTCTACGAGATGGCGGCGTTCGACACGGGCATCACGCGCCTGCCGCCGGCCGTCGAGCCGTGCACGCATCTCGGGTGGTTCAGAAACCATCTCTTGTGGCATCTCGCGCTGATGCACATGGGGCGAGGCGAGTACGACGCGGCGTCCGAGCTCGGGCGGACGGTGTTCGAGGGCACGCCGTCGTCGATTCCGGGCGACCTCCACGACTCGATCTCGCTCCTGTGGCGGCTCGAGCTCCTCGGCCGCGACGTCGGTGACCGGTGGACGCCGTTCGCGCGGATCGCCGGCGAGCGGCTGGATCGGCAGGCGCTCCTCTTCCACGCGGCGCATCTCGCGATGGCGCTCGCGGCGAGCGGTGACTGGACGACCGCCGAGCGCCAGCTCGGGATGCTGCGCGAGCGCAGCGCGCGCGATCGGACGGGACTGGTCCGCGACGTGCTGATACCGCTGGTCGAGGGCATCCAGGCGTTCGCCGCCCGAGATTACCGCCGCTCGATCGAGCGGATCGAGCCGCTGACGCCGCGGATCGTGGAGCTCGGCGGCAGCCGCGCCCAGCGTGACGTCTTCCACGACACCCTGCTCGAGGCCTGTTTCAGGGCGGGGGACACGGAGCGCGCCGAGCGGCTTCTGACCGATCGCGTCGCGCGCCGCCCCGACCGCTTCTGGACGACGAGGGCCGAAGACCATTTATTTCCATCGCGGGGGGACACGTAATTTTCACGGGCGCGCCTTCCCTTGGTCTCACCGCGCGGAGCGTGTGCTTTGCGCTGCTCGTCGCCGGTGCGCTCGCCGCCTTCTGGACACCGCTGGCAACCCTGCTCGCCTTCTCGTTCGAGCAGCCACACTATTCTCACATCGTCCTGATCCCCTTCATCAGTGCCACCCTCATCCTCGTCGAGAAGAAACGGATCTTCGCCCACCTCCAGGCCGGCTGGCTGGCCGGATTCGGGCTCGCCGGCACGGGCCTTGTCGTGTTCCGACTCGGGCAACGGCCAACCGGCGCGATCAGCCTGAATGATCAGCTCTCCATCACGATGTCCGGCGTCGTGCTCGTCGTCGTCGGTGGATTCGTCCTCTGCTACGGTCGTCGAGCGGGCCGGTCGGCTCTGTTTCCGCTCGTGTTTCTCGTCCTGATGGTGCCCATTCCCGATTTCCTCCTGAATCGGGCGATCACCGCGCTCCAGCTGGGTTCGGCGGAGGTCTCGTACGTGCTGTTCGCGCTCGTCGGGGTTCCCGTGCTTCGGACCGGGTCAATCTTCGCGTTGCCCGGCGTGACCATCGAGATCGCCGAGGAATGCAGCGGAATCCGCTCGAGCTTGGCCCTGATGATCACGAGTCTCCTGATCGGGCACCTCATGCTGCGGTCGACGTGGGCGAAGTGTGCGTTGGTCCTGGCCACGCTCCCGCTGCTCATCATCAAGAACGGGATTCGGATCGTGAGTCTGTCGCTGCTGTCGATCTACGTCGACCCGAGGTTCCTCCACGGCCATCTCCACGACCATAGCGGCATCGTGTTCTTCTCGCTCGCCCTGATGTGCCTCGCACTCTTCCTGCGGTTGCTCCAGAAATCGGAGCGGCGTCTCCGAGCGGCTCCGGTCGGAGGCTGGAGTCGATTAAGCGGCGGAGCTTCCTCAACCCGACAATGGCGCGACGCCCAGGTCGCGCCATTTTTTGGTGGCGACGACGACGCACCGTTGCTCTCACCCGTCGCGATTCCGCCGCTCGTCCGGCGCTTATCCACTTATCCCCAGCAATCCACAAAACGAAAATCGCACGGCGCCACGCGGCGCGACAGACGCGAAAGCTTCTGAACACAGGAAAGTCGCGCTCGCCCACGCGCGCACTCCGCGATGCCGTGTGCTGACGCGGCTCTCCCGCGCTCGCGCGAAGGAACGCCGCATTTTTCGCGGCGATGTTCAGGGTTGATCTCGCTGCGCTCGCCACCCTACCGTACTCCACCGTGCTCTACTCGCCGCGCGTCCTGATCGTCGACGACGAGCGCTACGTCCGCGGTTTCCTCTCCGACCTCGTCGCGGTGTGGGGATGTCACGCCGATGTGGCGGCCAGCGGGACCGAAGGCCTGAGGCTCTTCAAGCAGAAGAGCTACGACCTCGTGCTGACCGACTACGTCATGCCCGGCGGCTCCGGGCTCGAGCTGGTCGAGAACGTCCGGAACAGCGACGCGGACGTCGGCGTGATCATGCTGACCGCGTCGGGCGCCGACCTCGACGGTCACGGCCGGCGGCTGGGATTCCAGCTGCTGCGCAAGCCCCTGCAGATCGACCGTCTCGAGGCGGCCGTGAAGCAGGCGCTGAGCGAGCGGAAGAGCGAGACCTAGCTACTGCCCGAGGACCTTGCGCGGATCGAACGCGTCGCGCAGACCGTCGCCGATGTAGTTGATCGAGAGCACGGTCAGGAAGATCGCGGTTCCCGGGAAGATCGCCCAGTGCGGGGCGAAGTCCAGGTTGTCCTTGGCGTCGAAGAGGATCCGTCCCCACGTCGGGATGTCCGGCGGAAAGCCGAGGCCGAGGAAGGACAGGGTCGACTCGGCGATGATCGCCGCGGCCACGTCGATCGTGCCCGCCACGATGACCGGCCCCATCGCGTTGGGCAGGATGTGGCGAACGACCTGACGGAACGGCCGGGCGCCGAGGCTCCGCGCCGACTCGACGAACTCCTTCTCGCGCAGCGACAGGAATTGCGCCCGCACCAGCCGGGCGACCTGCATCCAGCGCAACCCTCCGATCACCGCGACGATCAGCATGAAGATCCCCACCTCCGGCCCGAACGCCTTCCGGAGCGTGTCGCGGAAGAGATAGACGATCAGCAGGAGCAGCGGCAAGCCCGGCAGCGCCAGAAACATGTCGGTGATCCGCATCAACGTGTGATCGACCACGCCACCGGCGAATCCGGAGATCGCGCCGATCGCAGTGCCGATGGAGATCGCGATCAGCATGGCGGCCACGCCCACCGCGAGCGAGATGCGGCCTCCGTAGAGCATGCGCGCCAGGAGATCCTGGCCCAGATCGTCGGTGCCGAGGGGATGGCTCCACGAGGGCCCCTTGAGCTTGGCCTTGAAGTCGATGTCGTTGATCGGCACGCGCCACAGGAGCGGCCCCAGGAGCACCGACAGCACGAGGGCCAGGAGGATCACGGCACCGACCATCGCGAGACGATGGCGGCGGAAGCGCCGGCCGGTCTCCTGCCACAACGAGGTGCGCGGCGGCCCCGCGGCGACCGCGAGCTTCCCGGCGACGCTCCCCGAGACCACCCGGGCCATCAGCGGTACGAGATCCGCGGGTCGAGCCACGCGTAGAGCATGTCCGCGGCCAGGCTCGAGAGCAGCACCAGGACCGAGAAGATGAAGGTCACCGCCATCACGACCGGTGTGTCGTTGGCGAGGATCGACGTGATCAGCAGCGAGCCGATCCCGGGAACGCGGAAGATCTGTTCGGTGACGATCGCGCCCCCGAAGATGGTCGGGATCTGGATCGCCACGAGCGTGACGACGGGGATCAGCGCGTTCCGGACGACGTGCTTGACGAGCGTGACGCCCTCCGAGAGGCCCTTGGCGCGCGCGGTGTTGACGTAATCCAGTCGAATGACGTCGAGCACGGCCGCGCGCATGAAGCGTGTCATCGAAGCCGCCTGGGCGAGCCCCAGCACCGCCACCGGCATGATCGCCTGCCGGACGTGCTCCCAGTACCAGCGCCAGCCGGTCGCGCTGATGTCGGAGCGGTAGATGAACGGCAGCCAGTCCAGATGGATGCTCAGCAGCAGGATGAACAGGAGGCCGGTGAAGAACGTGGGCAGGGAGAAGCCGATGAACGCCAGGGTGGTCGCGATCTGATCGAAGATCGAGTAGGGGCGCAAGGCGGAGTACGTGCCGATCGGGACCGCGACGAGGATCGCCAGGAGCTGGGCCGAGCCGAGGACGATGAGCGTCGTGGGCAAGCGTTGCAGGATCAAGGTGTCGACGTTGACGCGGCTCACGAACGAGAATCCCCAGTCGCCGCGGACCATCGACGCCACCCAGCGGGCGTAGCGGACGGGCAGGGGATCGTCGAGGCCGAACTTCGCCCGGAGGTTCATGCGCACCTCGGGCGGCACGTTGGGGTTGGTGGCCAGCTCCTCGAAGGGATCGCCCGGCGCCATCACGAGGATTGTGAACAGGATGGCGCTGATCCCGAAGAGCACCGGGATCAGGATCAGCGTGCGCCGCAAAAAATACTTGGACATGCGGTCCAGGCCGTCGGGCGGGGCCGGGCGACCCGCCCGGCCCCGCCCGGCCCGGCTATGTCTTCGACCAGTAGGCGAGCGCCCAGAAGTTGCTGTCCCACCCGCTCTGGACCACGTCGCGCATCCGGTTGGACACGCCGGACACCCCGGGGCGCAACACGACGGGGATCACCACGACATTCTGGATCACCAGATCGTTCATCTTGACGAAGAGCGCCGCACGCTTGACCGGGTCCATCTCGCTCTCGGCGGCTTTCCACAACCGGTCGTATTCCTCGTTGCGCCAGCGCGTCTTGTTCGTCAGCGCGAACTTGTTGTCCTTGCCCGAGACCTCCCAGGAAGTGAACTGATCCATGAAGCGCTGCGGATCGGGCTGCGTCATGGTCGTCGTGTACATCTGCAGGTCGGCGTAGAAGTGCGAGTACGTGTCCGGGTTGGCCGGATCCGACGCGAAGAAGACGTTTGCCGTGACGGATTTCAGCTCGAGGTCGATGCCCGCCTTGGCACACGCTTGCTTCACGATCTGCTGGGTTTTCTGCCGCAAAGGGTTGATGGAGGTCTGGTAGAGAAACTTCAGCTTCTTGCCATCCTTCGCGCGCACGCCGTCGCTGCCGCGCTTGCAGCCGGCCGCCTCGAGGATCTGATTGGCCTTCTCGACGTTGAACTCCCACTTCGTGTTCTTCGACACGAAGCGCGACGGCGCGTTGAGGAAGTTGGCGGTCGCGATGCCTGTGCGCCCGTAGATCTCTTCCTGAATCGAGCCGCGGTCGACCAGGAGGTTCAGCGCCTGGCGGACAGCCGGGTCGCTCAGGATCGGATGCTTGGTCTTGGCCGAGGCGCGCTCGCCGTCGACCTCGGTCCACGGATCGGTCGTGTTGACCTGGATATGCTCGATGTTGCCGCCCGGAACGATGTCGGCGTGGCCCTTGCCGCCCTGCTCGAGGCGCTTCAAGATCTCGTCCTCGACCTGCAGGTTCCAGGCGAAGTCGTACTCGCCGGTCTGAATGACGGCGCGCGCGGCGCCCACCGCGTCGCCGCCGCCCTTCATCTCGACCTGATCGAAGAACGGCCGGTTGGGCACGTGATAGTTCGGGTTGATCTCGCCGCGAACGATGTCGCCCGGCTTGAAATCGACGAATTTGTAGGGGCCGGTGCCGACGGGCTTCAGGTTGTTCGGCGCCTCGCGCGATTTGTCGCCTTTGTAAGCCTGGAACAGGTGCTTGGGGATGATCACGCCAGTCGCGGCGCCGCAGAAGGGCGCCGCCCAGAAGGGCGCCGGCGACTTGAAGACGATCTTCACGGTGTGGCTGTCGAGCTTGTCGATCCTGACGACGTCCCGGTACGGCCCGATGGTGACGGCGGCGGTCGCCGGATCCATGACGTATTCCCAGTTGAAAACCACGTCGTCAGCGGTGAACGGTTTGCCGTCGTGCCAGACGACGTTCTTCTTCAGCTTCCAGGTCACGGACATCCCGTCCTTCGCGACGCCGCCGTTCTGGAGGCTCGGCGTCTCGGCGGCTAGGACCGGAATGACGTTGCCGTCGGGATCGTAGGAGGCGAGGGGCTCGTAGAAGATGCGGCAGGCGTCCTGGTCCTTGGTGCCGTTGGCGAAGTGGGGGTTCAGCAAGGTGGGCGCCTGCCACCAGAGCGTCTTGACCAGACCGCCACCGCCGCGCTTGGTCGGGTTGAACGTCCACTTGGCCTGGGCCTCTACGACGCCGGCCGACGCCAGCATCTGGGCCGCCATCGGGGCCGTCAGGCCGAGCCCGACCATCATGCGAACGAAGCGACGGCGGCTCAAGGTTCCCGCCTTCACCCGATCGACCAGTGCCCGCAATTCACGCTCTTCCATCGAATCTCCCTCTCGCCCGGACCCACCGGCCGGGTGGTTGGCTTTCTTACCGTTTCGCGCGGCGGAGTGTCAAGACTGCCGGTACCAGTACGCGAGGCGCCACAGATACGAGTCCCAGCCGGAGAGGTCGGTGCCCTTGAGGCGGTTCGAGACTCCCGAGACGGAGTTGCGCCACACGATCGGGATCACCACGACGTTCTGGGTGACCATGTCGTTCATCCGGATGAATAGGGCGGCGCGCTTCACCGGATCCATCTCGCTCTCGGCGGCCTTCCACAAACGATCGTACTCCTCGCTGCGCCAGCGCGTGGTGTTGCGCCGGGCCCACTTGTTCTCCTTCGAGCAGATCTCCATCGAAGTGAAGTTCGACATGAACGTCTGCGGGTCGGGGGCCCCCGGACCGACGTTGTACATCTGCAGGTCCGTATAGAACTTGGTGTAGGTGTCGGGATTGGCGACGTCGGACGAGAAGAACACGGACGCCACGACGGACTTCAGCTCGACGTCGATGCCGGCCTTCGCGCAGGCCTGCTTGACGATCGCCTGGGTCTTCTGGCGCTCCGGGTTGATGGACGTCTGGAAGACGACCTTGAGCCGCTTGCCGTCCTTGGCGCGCACGCCGTCGGCACCGCGCTTCCAGCCTGCAGCTTCGAGAATCTGGTTGGCCTTGTCGATGCTGAACTCCCAGCGCATGTTCGGCGAGCGAAACCGCGTGGGGCCGTTGAGGAAGTTCGGCGTCGCCTGGCCCAGGCGGCCGTAGAGCTCCTCGTGGATGGCGCCGCGGTCGACCAGAACGTTCAGGGCGCTGCGGACTGCCGGGTCGGTCAAGAACGGGTGAGTGGTCTTGATCGACGACCGCTCCCCGTCGACCTCCTTCCACGGATCGGTGTTGTTGAGCTGGATGTGCTCGATGCCACCGCCGGTTGCGATGTCGACGTGGCCCTTGCCGCCCTGCTCGGATCGCTTGAGGACCTCATCCGCGACCTGGAGGTTCCAGGCGAAGTCGTACTCCCCCGTCTGGAGCACCGCGCGCGCCGCCGACGCGGCATCGCCGCCGCCCTTCATCTCGAACTGGTCGAAGAAGGGACGATTCGAGACGTGATAGGCGGGATTAATCTCGCCCCGAACGAGGTCGCCGGGCCTGAAATCCACGAAGCGGTAGGGTCCCGTCCCGACCGGCTTCAGGTTGGTCGGCGCCTCCCGCGACCGGTCGCCCTTGAAGGCCTGGAACAGATGCTTAGGAATGATCATGCCGCGCGCCCCGCAGAAGGCGTCGAACCAGAATGGGGTCGGGTTCTTGAACGCGAGCTTGACCGTGTAATTGTCGAGCTTCTCGACCCGCTCGATGTCACGGTAGGTGGTGATCGTCACCGCCGCGGTCGCCGGGTCGGCTGCATACTCCCAGTTGAAGACGAGATCGTCGGCCGTGAACGGCTTTCCGTCGTGCCAGCTGACACCGCGCTTGAGCTTCCAGGTGACCGATTTCCCGTCCCGCGCCACGCCGCCGTTCTCGAGCGTCGGAATCTCCTGGGCGAGGATCGGAAAGAGATTGGCCTCCGGGTCGAACGCGGCGAGCGGCTCGTAGAACACCCGCGAGCCGTCCTGGTCCTTGGTGCCGACGGCGAAGTGCGGGTTCAGGAGCGTCGGGGCCTGCCACCAGAGTACCTTGAGCTGCCCGCCGCCGCCGCGACGCGTCGGGGTGAACCCGTCCGCCCTCGGCTGTGCCGCAACCGCGGCGGCGCCCAGCATCTGGGCGGCAAGCGGCGCGGTGAGGCCGAGCCCGACCATGATCCGGGTGAAATTGCGGCGCGACAGGCGAGAGGCCCGAACGTCCGCGATGAGACCGTGGATATCTCGTTCGTCCATGAGGTCGTCCTCCAGCCGGTGGCCGTCGGGCGGCCCGTCAGCGGTGCGCGTCTCCGCAGCCGGTCTGCTCGTCGGTGAGGACTCGCGCGGGCCAGCCAGGTCCGCCTACTATAAGCAAGTGACCCAGTCCGAGCAAATCGGGCTCGACCCGTCGAGGTATACTTTTCCGGTCTTCTCCATGACAGCCGGGGGAGTTCGAGTGACGGCATGCGCGCGACGCTGATGCTGACGGGGATGGCGGTGGCCGGCGCCGCGCTCGTCGCCGTCGCGCTGCTCACCGTGCTGACCGATGGCCCCCGTGATCCGGCTTCGGCGTCGACGGACGGGCCGGGCGATACCGCCGTGCTGACCGCCAGCGTGGCGCACGCCAGCGGGGTCGACGACGCGGTGCGGGAGCTCGATCTGATCCGGCCTCCCAGGCCCAAGCAGGCCTCCGACTTCACCGTGTCGCTCCTCGGGGGAGAAACGCTCAAGCTCAGGGGCCAGCGCGGGAAGCCGGTGCTGGTGAACTTCTGGGCCACCTGGTGTGCGCCGTGCCGCGAGGAGATGCCGGCGATGGAGCGGCTCTACCTCAAGCACCGGGAGCGCGGCTTCGTGCTGCTGGCCGTCTCGGTCGACACGGACGCCTCGCTCGTCAAGCCGTTCCTCGAGCGGCTCAAGCTCACGTTCCCCGTCGCGCTCGACGCCAAGATGGATCTGGCCAACGCCTACGGCGTGCGCGCGTTGCCGGCGAGCTTCCTCATCGATCGCAACGGCTACCTGACGGCGCTGGCGCTCGGTCCGCGCGCCTGGGACCATCGCGCCGCCCACGCGCTGGTCGAGGGGATGCTGGCGCAATGACGGGAGAGTCGCTGGGCGTCGCGGTCGCGTTCACGGCCGGGCTGTTCTCCTTCCTGTCGCCGTGCGTGCTCCCCCTGTTTCCCTCGTACGTCTCATTCATCACGGGCATGTCCGTCGCCGACCTCACCGCCGATCTCTCACCCGCGGCCCGGCGCCGCGTGCTGATCCACGCCCTCGCCTTCGTGCTCGGCTTCTCGCTCGTCTTCGTCGCCCTCGGGGCGTCGTTCAGCGCCGCCGGGCAGTTCCTGCTCGACTACCGCGACTGGATCCGCCGCATCGGCGGCGTGCTGATCGTGGTCTTCGGGCTCTACATCGTGGGAGTCTTGAAAATCGGATTCTTCGGACGCTCGCAGCAATGGCAGCTTCGCGAGAAGCCGGCGGGCTATCTCGGCTCTCTCGCGGTGGGCATCACGTTCGCCATCGGCTGGACGCCGTGCGTGGGGCCGATCCTGGGCGCCATTCTCTCGCTCGCCGGAACGGCCGAGACGGTCCAGCGCGGCATCGGCCTCCTGGTCGCCTACTCGGCAGGGCTCGGGCTGCCGTTCCTGATCTCCGCGGCCGCGCTCGGGTCGTTCCTCGCGTTCTTCAAGCGCTACCGCCGCTTCATCCCGGTGGTCGAGCGCGCGGCCGGCGTTGTCCTCGTCGTCGTCGGGGTCCTCGTCTTCACGAACTACTACGTCGTGCTGAACTCCTGGGCGGTCTCGCTCACCCCGGACTGGCTCCTCAAGCGGCTGTAGCCGCGTGCGCGTTCACGTCCGCGTCCCAGCGACGTCAGCGAACCTCGGCCCGGGCTTCGACGCGCTCGGGCTGGCTCTGGCCCTCCACAACGAGGTCGTCGCCGAGGAGCGCGACGGCGTGAGCGTGTCGATCGAGGGCGAGGGCGCCGATCGCCTGGCGCGGGACGCCTCCAACCTGGTGGCGCGCGGAGTCAAGCTCGCCTACGAGGCCGCCGGTCGATCGTTCAAGGGCTGCGCCCTCGAGTGCGTGAACCGTATTCCCACCGCGCGCGGTCTCGGCTCGAGCGCCGCGGCCTGGGTGGGCGGCCTGGTGGCGGGCAATGCGCTCCTGGGATCGCCGCTGTCGAGCGACGCGCTGCTGGCTCTCGCGGCGCGCGCCGAGGGCCATCCGGACAACGTTGCAGCGGCGATCTTCGGCGGCCTGACCGTCTCGTGCGGAAGTGCGGACGGTGTGACGGCCGTCACCTTGCCGGTACCGAAGAATTTCGCCTGGGTCGTGCTGGTGCCCGAGGTCACGAGCGCCACCGCCGAGGCCCGCACGCTCTTGCCGCGCTCGGTACCGCGCGAGGACGCGGTGTTCAACGTGCAGCGCGTCGCGCTCTTGCTGGCGGGCCTCCAGGCCGCGCTCCCGGGGGCGCTCACGGTCGCCCTCGAGGATCGGTTGCACCAGCCCTACCGCTTGAAGCTCTACCCGTGGATGCCCGAGGTCGCGGCCGCCGCCCGCGTCGCCGGCGCGCTCGGCTGCGTGCTGAGCGGCGCCGGCCCGTCGCTGCTCGCGGTCGTGGCCGGTGACGGCGGAGCCGTCGGCCGGGCGATGGAGGAGGCGCTCGCCAAGGCCCACGTCCGTGGCAAAGCCCGCATCCTCGACGTCGACTCCGCGGGCGCCTCCGCCACGGTCCCCTAGGCCGTCCTCCATTTCCAGCTCGCGCCCCGCTACGATCGTTCTCGTCGTATGGGTCGCGTTGGCCGTCGGCAACGGCCTCTATTTTTCGTTCCCGGTGTTCCTGGTGCCCCTCGTCGCAGACTTTCATTGGTCACGCGGGCTCACGGCGGGGGCTCAGTCCCTGTCGACGGTCTTGCAGGGCCTCCTGGCGCCGATCGCGGGAATCCTGGTCGACCGGTTCGGGCCCCGGCGCGTGATCCTCTCGCGCTGGTTTTCGGCGCGTCGAGGACGCGCGGTGGGCATCGCCTTCTCGGCGATGCGGCCCAGGACGGCACGTTGCGACGCGCGCTCGGCGCGCCCGCGTTCTGGGCCCTCTGGCTCGCCAACCTGTGCACGCCGCTGGCCGTCTTCCCCATCACGACCCATCAGGTCGCCTTCGCGATCGACCGCGGCTTCGCGCCGCTGCTGGCGGCCTCCGTGTTCGGGATCACGGGGCTCATGTCGATCGTGGGGCGTGTGAGCTTCGGACTGGCGGCCGACCGCTTCGGCGGTCCGCTCGCGGCAACGGTCTTCTACGGCTGCACGGCCGCCGGCGCTCTCGCGCTGCTGGCGCTCGAGACGGATCCGCGCGTCGGCTGGCTCGTCGCCTACGCGTTCCTTTTCGGGCTGGGCTTCGGCGCGCGCGGGCCGATCATCACCGCGATGGCGTCCGACCTGTTCGGCGGCCGTCGCCTCGGCGTGATCTACGGTGCCCTGAGCGTCGGCAACGGCCTGGGCGGCGCGATCGGTCCGTGGTTCGGCGGCGTCGTACACGACGTCATGGGTCGTACCGCGTGGTGTTCCTCACATCCACCGTGTTCTGCGCTCTCGGCTCCGCGTGCTTTTGGCTGGCCGGGCGGCCGGGCGCCTTGACCTCTCGGGCACGCGATGCTAACTGGATCGACAATGAGTGACGGCGTCCTCTCGGATCACGAGCTGCGCCTCGCCGTGCGTGACGGCTGGATCGTCTCCCCGACCGCGATCGACGACCAGCAGTTCCAGCCGGCCAGCCTGGACCTGCGCCTGGGACCCGACGCCTATCAACTACGCGCGAGCTTCCTGCCGTTCCGGGAGAGCGTGCAGAGCCGCCTCGGCGAGCGCGGTCTCGCCGAGAGCGACCTCGTCATCGATCAGCTGTCGCTGGCCGGCTCCGGCGCCACGCTCCAGCGCGGCTCCGTGTATCTGGTGCCTCTGCTCGAGTCGCTCGATCTGCCGCCCGACGTGCGCGGGCGCTCGAATCCGAAATCGACCACGGGGCGGCTCGACATCTTCACGCGCGTGATCACCGACGCGACGCCGCGCTTCGACGAGATCCGCGCGGGCTACCGCGGCGCGCTCTACCTGGAAGTCTCGCCCCAGTCGTTTCCCGTCCGGGTGCAGACCGGCGCCTCGCTGAATCAGCTGCGGCTGCTCTCCGGGCAGACCTCGATGTCCGACGAGGAGCTCGAGCAGCTGTATCGCGAGCGGCCGCTCCTCTACGACGACGACGCACGGCCGATTCCGCCGGCACGGGTCGTGGTCAGCGACGGCCTCTGCATGGGGGTCGACCTGTCGGGTCGGCTGACCGACGGGATCATCGGCTACCGCGCCCACCCCAATCCGCCGGCGGTCGATCTCAGCCGGATCGGCTTCTACGATCCCGCGGAGTTCTGGGAGCCCATCAAGCGCCCCTCGCGCGACGCGTACATCCTCGAAGCCAACCGGTTCTACATTCTCCTTTCCAAGGAGCGGATCCGGGTACCCCCGGAGTTCGCGGCCGAGATGGTCGTCTACGACGCCGGGGCGGGGGAGATCCGCACGCACTATGCGGGCTTCTTCGATCCCGGATTCGGCTGGGGCGACGGGACGATTCTGGGCACCAAGGTCGTCATGGAGGTCCGGGCGCGCGAGGTGCCGTTCATGGTCTATGACGGCCAGACGTCGTTCAAGGTCCTGTTCGAGCGGCTGCGCTCGCGCCCCGAGAGGGTATATGGCGCAGGGATCGGCTCGTCCTACCAGCGGCAGACCCTGACCCTCAGCAAGCACTTCAAACGCCCCTGAGAGGGGGCGTGCTAAAATGCGTGCAGTAGTGGTTTCGGCTCCCGTGCGACACGGCCCGTTGCCCCATGGAGGGCGAGATGGCAGAGCAGAAGAAGAAGGAAGTCAGGCCGACCAAGCCCGCGGAAGGTGGAGACGGCGCGGCTCCGAGCCCTGAGCTGGCCAAGAAGGGCAAGAAGATCAAGGAAGACATCGACAAGCTGCTCGACGAGATCGACGACATCCTCGAGGAGAACGCCGAGGAGTTCGTGAAGAGCTACGTGCAGCGAGGCGGCGAGTAAGGATGCCGATCTACGAATACCGCTGCAAGCAGTGCGAGGCGGAGTTCGAGAAGTACATCCCCGCCGCGGCGGCCGCCGTTGCGTGTCCGACCTGCGCCAGCGAGCAGGTGATGCGGAAGCTGTCGGTGTTCGGCCTCAAGACCGTCGGCGCGCTCTCCTCAGACACGTCGTCCGGGATGTCGGGCGGCGGTGGGTGCTGCGGCGGCGGCTGCGCCTGCCACTGAGTAACCCCGCGGCTTCCGTCTCGCCCCGATGGACCTTCGCCGGCTCGAGATCTTCGCGAAGGTGGCCGAGCTCGGGAGCTTTTCACGCGCCGCCGAGGCGCTCTTCCTGACCCAGCCCACGATCTCGGAGCACATCCGCGCCCTCGAGGACGAACTCGGTGTGCAGCTCCTCGACCGTCTCGGGCGCGGCGCGACCCCGACGCGCGCGGGCGAGCTGATGCTCGGCTACGCCCGCCGCATGCTCGCCCTCTCGCGCGAGGCGCGGCAGGCGCTCGACCAGTTCCAGGGACGGCTGAGTGGGCAGCTCGTCGTCGGCGGCTCGACGATCCCCGGCGAGTATCTGCTGCCCTCTCTGATCGGTCAGTTCAAGGCCAAGTACCCGGACATCTCGATCTCGCTGCTCATTGGCGACAGCCGTCAGGTGAGCGCGTGGGTCGACGAGGGTCGCGCCGAAGTCGGCGTGGTCGGCGCGCGCCCAGGACTTCGGACTCTCGTCTCGCGCGAGCTGATGCCCGACGAGCTGGTCGTCGTCCTTCCGGCCGAGCACCCCTGGGCAGGACGCAAGAGCGTCACGCTCGCCGACTTGAAGCGCGAGCCCCTGATCGTCCGGGAGCAGGGGTCGGGCTCTCGCGAAGCGCTCGAGCACGCGCTGGGCGAGGCAAACGTCGATCTGACGGCGCTGCGGGTCGTCGGCGAGATGGGCTCGACGCAGGCGATCAAGCAAGCGGTCCGCTCCGGGGTCGGGATCTCGATCATCTCGAAGCGCGCCGTCGACGATGAATGCAAGGCGGCACTGCTCTCGTGCGTGAAGCTCAAGGATCTGCGGGTCTCCCGGTTCTTCTACCTGGTGACCCATCGCGATCGCAGCCGCTCGCCGCTGGCGCAGGCGTTCGTCGACTTCGTGGAATCCCAGCTCCCCTCGCGCGCGTCCTAACGGCCATGGTCGAGCACACGCACACGGAGGTCCGCCTCACCTCGTACGCGTCCTGCGCCGGCTGAGCGTCCAAAATGGCTCCTGGAGATCTCCAGGAGGTGCTGGCGGTACTGAGGCCGGGCGCGACGCCGCCGCCCGCGGACCTGCTCGTCGGCCTCGGTGCGGCGGACGACGCGGCGGTCTATCGCCTGGCGCCCGACCTCGCGATCGTCGAGACCGTGGACTTCTTTCCGCCGGTCGTCGACGACCCGTGGACGTGGGGCGCCGTCGCGGCGGTGAACGCGATGTCCGACGTCTACGCGATGGGTGGCGAGGTGATGTTCGCGCTCGCGGTCGCGGGCTTCCCGCGCGAGATGGCGAAAGAGATCATCTCGGAGGTGTTCCGCGGCGGCCGCGACAAAGTCGCCGAGGCGGGCGGCGTGATCGCGGGAGGGCACACCGTCGTCGACGCCGAGCCGAAGTACGGGCTCTGCGTGACGGGCCGCGTCCATCCCGACCGAATCTTGCTGAAGGGCGGCCTGCGACCCGGCGACCGCGTGTTCCTCTCCAAGCCTCTCGGAACCGGCGTCATCACGACGGCGGCGAAGAACGGCGTCGCGGGCGCCGAGCGCCTCGGGGCCGCGGTCGCCAGCATGCTCCGGCTCAATCGCGTGGCCGCCGCGGTCGCGCGCGAGAGCGGGGCGAAGGGCGCGACCGACATCACCGGATTCGGTTTCCTCGGCCACGCCGGAGAGATGGTGAAGGCCTCTGGCGCCGGCCTGGCGATCGGTGCGTCGCGCCTTCCGGTGCTTCCGGGCACGCGCGAGCTCGCCGAGGCGGGCCAGTTCAGCGGTGGGATGAAGCGCAACCGGCGCTACGTCGAGACGGCGTTCGGGAGCGCGCTGACCATTGCTCCGTCGGTGCCGGGCTATCTTGCCTCCTTGCTCACCGAGTCGGAAACTTCTGGCGGCCTCCTCTTCTCGGTCGCCGCCGACCGCGCCGGGTCCGTCATCGACGCCTTCAAGCGGCGCGGCGAGGAGTGCTGGGAGATCGGCCAGGTCCTGCCCGAGCCCGTGATCCGCATCGAGCCGTAGCGCGCCCGCCCCTATCGGAGCCAGTCCATAACTCCCCCCGGTACCAATCGGCGCTACCGATTTGTCTTCTCGGCGAATCCCGATATTGTCGAACGTCATCGAACGATCAGCTCCGAGCTCAAGGAGATCGCCCGTATGAACCGACGGACATTCCTGCGAACCGCCGCCTCGCTCTCGGCGGCCGCCGCCACATCACGGGTTACCGGCTTCGTCGCTCCGGCCCACGCTCAGCAGAAGGAATTCGCGCCGCGGCCCGGCACCTGGCGGACGTTCGAGATCACGACGCGAGTCGAGATCCTGGAGCCTGCCGGCGTGGGCCGGGCCTGGCTTCCGATTCCGTCGGTCAAGTCCGAGTTCCAGAAGCCTCTCGGCGATCAGTGGACGGGGAGCGCGAAGGTGATGAAGGTCGCGACCGACAACGCCTACGGCGCCAATATGCTCTACGCTGAGTTCGCGCCGGGCGAGACCGCACCGGTGGTGGAGCTGACGAGCCGCTTCCAGACTCAGGACCGCGCGGTCAACTGGTCGAAGAAGGTCGCGGCCGACGAGGATCCGGCGATCCTCAAGACGTGGACGAAATCGACCGAGCTCATGCCGACCGACGGGATCGTCCGCGACACGGCGCTCGAGGTCACCAAAGGCAAGACGACCGACCTCGAGAAGGTGAGGGCGGTCTACGACTGGATCCTCGCCAACACCTACCGCGAGCCCAAGGTGCGCGGCTGCGGCGTCGGCGACATCAAGACGATGCTCGAGACGAAGAATTTCGGCGGCAAGTGCGGCGACATCAACGGGCTGTTCGTCGGGCTCGTGCGCTCCATCGGCGTGCCCGCCCGTGACGTGTACGGCATCCGGGTCGCGCCGTCGGCCTTCGGCTACAAGTCACTCGGCGCGGGAAGCGCCAACATCAGCCGCGCCCAGCACTGCCGCGCCGAGGTCTTCTTGAAGGACTACGGCTGGGTGGCCATGGACCCCGCCGATGTCACGAAGGTGGCCCGCGAGGAGACGAGCGAATGGCTGAAGGTGGATCATCCGCTGGTCGAGGCCGTGCGCCCCAAGCTCTTCGGCGGATGGGAAGGCAACTGGGTCGCCTTCAACACGGCTCACGACGTGGCGCTCCCGAACGCCACCCAGGGCGGCAAGCTCGGCTTCTTCATGTATCCGCAATCGGAGACCGCGCAGGGCCGACGCGACAGCCTCGACCCCGACAATTTCAAGTACACGATCACCACGCGCGAAATCAAAGCGTGACACGCGGCTCCCGGCGGGCACCGTGACGATCGGGGCGGCGTCCGGCGGCGTCCTCCGCCGCCGTCTCGCCGCGCGCGCCTCGGCTCTGAGCCTCGGCTCCATCTTCTGCGTCTCGATCGTGCTGGCGGGATCCGTCGGCGCCGACGCCACTCGCTTCGTTCCGTGGAAGGACGCGCCCACACCTCCGCTGGTCCTCAACGACCTCGCGGGGAGCCCGCACACACTCGACGACTACCGGGGCCGCCTCGTGCTGCTGAATTTCTGGGCGACCTGGTGCGAGCCCTGCCGGGACGAGATGGCCTCGATGCAAAAGCTTCAGGCGAAGCTATCTGGACGGCCGTTCGTCGTCCTTCTGGTGAATTACGGAGAAGCGAGGGCGCGGGTCGCCAACTTCGTCAAGCGCGAAGCGCTGGGGTTTCCTATCCTCCTCGATCCGAATCAGAACGCGCCCTGGGCGTGGCGAGTCCGCGTGCTGCCGTCGAGCTTCCTGATCGCCCCGGACGGGCGCGTGCGGTACAGCGTGATCGGCGAGATCGACTGGGGGAGCGATACCGCCTTCGAGGTGACGCAGAGTCTTTTCCGCTAGGAACGCCTCGACCGGGCCGTGGGAGCTACGCGCTGGGCCGGTGGGTGGCGCGCTGGTTTCGCAGGACGGACAGCAGTCGCTGCTTCAGCTCCGAGGGGATCTCGACCTCTTTCAGCTTGGTCGCCGCGTTCACGGTTCCGCGGTACGTGTTGACGAACGCCACGCAGGGCCCGCAGCCCTCGATGTGCCACTCGAGGAGCTCTCGCGTCGCTTTCGGAAGGCTTCCGTCGAGATAGTCACCCAGGAGGTCGGCAATCTGCCGACACTCAATCGATGAGGGGCTCGGGGCACCGCAGTCAGGCATCGCCGTACACATTATATGTAGACGCTAGACCTCGTGCGAGGGATTCGAGCCCCGATTGGCCGGCTAGTCTTTACGCAGTGCGGCGTCGCCGGTATGCTCCCGCCGATGCCCTTCCGCCTCGCGATGCTGACCCCGTTCGCTCCGCCGGCCGTGAGGGGCAACGCCGTGACCGTGTCGAGGATCGCCCGGGGCCTCGCCGAGCGCGGCGTGGAGGTGCGGCTGTGGGACCTCTCGATGGCGACCGCCGGGACGATCGAGTCGGAGGTCGCGGCGTATCGGCCGTCGCTGATCCACGCCTTCCACGCGTATCGGGTGGGTCCGCTGGCCCTGAGCCTGTCGCAGCGCGTCGAAGCTCCGCTCGTAATCACGCTCACGGGGACGGACGCCAACCACGATCTCCTCGACCACGAGCGCGCGCCGGTGGTCCGCCGGGTGCTCGAACGGGCGGAGCGCATCACGGTCTTCCACTGGTCCGTCGGCGTGCGGGTGGGCGCCGCGCTGCCCGGCATCGGCCGAAGACTGGCCGTCGTCCCCCAATCCGTGCGCCTGCCGGGGACCGGCTTCTTCGACCTGAGGAAGTCCTGGCCGCTTCCCCCGCGGACCGTCCTCTTCGTGTTTCCCGCCGGCCTGCGAGCGGTGAAGAACCCCGCCTTTCCGCTGGCACCGCTCGGTCGGCTCGTGAAGACGATTCCGGAAATTCGCCTCCTCTATGTCGGCCCGGTGCTGGAGCCCTCCGTGGGCGACGCGCTGGCGCGAGAGCTCTCGGCGCTTCCCTGGGCGCGTCACCTCGGCGAGGTGCCGCACGCCCAGATGGCTTCGCTGCTGTCGCGGGCCGACGTCGTGCTGAACTGCTCCGTCTCGGAAGGGGGCATGGCGAACTCCGTGCTGGAGGCGCTTTCGCTCGGGCGCGCCGTCCTGGCCTCCGACATCGACGGCAACCGGTCGCTCGTTGACGACGGCGCAACGGGATTTCTGTTCCTCGACGAGGTCGAGTTCGAGCGCCGCGCCGCGCTGCTCGCGCGCGATCCGGCGCTTCGCGAGCGGCTGGGCCGGGCCGGCTCCGCGCTCGTCGCGGCGCGTTTTTCACCCGCGCGCGAGATCGACGGCTACTGCGATGTGTATGACGAGCTGGTGCCGGCACGGTCGTCGGCGTCGTGACGTCGGCGTCACGCGGCGAGCGCCCGGCGATTGAGCAGCGACGCGTCGGACGCCGATTCGCGAGGCACGGGCCCGTCGGAGTCCGCGGATTTCGGCCCGATTCGGCGACGACGGCGGACGACGCAATTGGCAGGCAACTTGCTGCAATCATCGAGTAGTATGAGACGTAAGCGTCGTGGAGAGGGCGGCTACGCCATCGCTTGACGGCTCTCTATAGAATGACACGTAGGATTCGCGAGAGGAGAGCTTCTTGATGAGTCAGGATTCCCGGGTTCAGGCGTTCGTCACCGCCTTCGAGGGTCTGCGAGCCGAAGTCGAGAAGGTGATCGTCGGCCATCGAGAAGTCATCACGCACGTGCTTACCGGAATGTTCGCCGGCGGTCACGTCCTGCTCGAAGGCGTGCCCGGCCTCGGCAAGACGCTCTTGATCAAGACGCTTTCCGAAGGGCTCGATCTCTCCTTCTCGCGCATCCAGTTCACGCCCGACCTGATGCCGGCGGACATCATCGGGACGAACATCATCGTCGAGGACCCCGACGGCCGGAAGCACTTCCAGTTCCAGCAGGGTCCGATCTTCGCGCACATCCTGCTGGCCGACGAGATCAACCGCGCGACGCCGAAGACGCAATCGGCCCTGCTCGAAGGCATGCAGGAGAGCGCCGTCACCGTCGGCGGGTCCACGCGCCCGCTCCCGGCGCCGTTCTTCGTGCTCGCGACGCAGAACCCGATCGAGATGGAAGGGACCTACCCGCTGCCCGAAGCCCAGCTCGATCGCTTCCTCTTCAAGCTGAGGGTGCGCTATCCGCAGATCGAGGAGCTGAACTCCATCATCGACCGGACGACGCAGTCGCGCACGGCCACCGTGAATCGAGTCCTCGGCGGACCGGACGTGCTCTCGTTCCGCGAGCTGATCCGCGAGGTCCCGATCGCCTCACACGTCCGGGATTTCGCGTCCGCGATCGTCATGGCGACGCACCCGCAATGGGAGCAGGCGCCCGACGTCGCGCGCCGCTTCGTGCGCTACGGCGCGAGCCCGCGGGGCGCCCAGGCCCTCGTCCTCGGCGCGAAGGTGAAGGCGCTTGCCGAGGGGCGCTACAACGTGAGCCTCGACGACATCAAGGCGTTGGCGGTGCCGGCGCTGCGCCACCGCGTGATCTTGAACTTCGAAGGCGAGGCCGAGGGAGTCGACTCCGACACGTTGATCTCCCGCGTCGTCGCCGATACCGAGGCGGGCGTCGCCCAGAGCCGCGAACCCTTTCTCCGCTAGCCGCGGGAGGAGCTCATGACCGATTCGCCACGGATCGAAGGCCTCCTGCGGCGCGTCCGGCGGGAGATCCGCCGCCGCCGGGCGGAATATTACGGGCTGCGCGGCGCCTTCTGGGGCGCCGTCGCCGGTGTCGCGGTACTGCTGGCCAAGCACGGGCTCGGCGGAAAGGCCGCGTGGATCGCCGCGGGGCTCATGGTGCTCGGCGCGCTGGCCGGCGTCGTCGGCGGCGCGGCGCGGAGGATCGGGCGCGGCGACGTCGCGCGAGTCGCCGATCGGGCCTTCGGCCTCGACGACCGCGTCGCGACGACCCTCGAATGGGCCGACCGGCCGGACCGCACGCGGCTCGTGGACGCGCTGGTCAAGGACACCGTCGCCCGCGTCGAGCGCCTCGAGCTCAAGCGGGTGGTCAAGCGGGTGATCCCGCGCGAAGGTCCACTCCTGGTCCTTCCGGTGGTCGCGTGCCTGGTGCTCATGCTCGCCCCGCCCATCCCGATGCCCTCGGGGCGCCTTCCCGACTTCCTGTCGTCGACCGAGGAGGAGCGCGAGGAGCGGACGACCTCCTCGATGCTCGAGGAGACGACACGTCAGCTCGCCAAGGACCCGCTCAAGCGCCCGTCCTTCGAGGAGCGTGACTTCGCGCAGCGGGCCGGCGGCAGCGGCGCCACGACGACGGGCGATCTGTCGGCGATCTTCAAAGACACCTCGCTCGCGAACGCGCGCCCGGACTTCAACAGCTTCATGAAGAAGGGCGACGAGCGGCTGCGGATGCTCGAGCAGACGGACCGCATGCCGGACCTCCAGTCGGACTTCACGAACAGCCAGTACAAGATGGTCTACCGCAAGTCGAAGGCGCTGACGGGCGGCCTCCGGCCCGACCAGATCTCGCCCCAGAAGCTGCGCGAGCTCCTCGAGGAGATGGAGCGGCTCGGCCGCAAGGGCGGCGGGAACTGGAGCGGTGACGCGATGGAAGGCATGGAGGCGCTCGAGGGCGGTCAGAGCGATCGCGCCCTCGAGGCGATGCAGAAGGCACTCGACAAAATGCGGGCGATGGACGAGGCGCAGCGCTCGGGCAAGGGCTTGCGTGGCGGTCGCGAATCCGAGCGCGGCGGGCGAGGCAAGGACCGCGCGCGCGGCGACGGGATGGGCCCGGAGGACCAGGACTTCGGCGAGGGCGAAGGGCTGATGCCGGGCAAGGGCCGGAGCGGCAACCCGAAGGGCGAGGCCAGTCAGCGTTTGCGCGCCAATCCCTTCGACGTGGGCGTCGAGGGCGAGTCGCGGCAGGGTCGCAAGGAAGGCTACGACACCAACTTGACCGGGCGCGGCGGAAGCATGGCCTCGCGCCTGCAATACCTCGGGGTCATCGGGCAATACCGCAAACAGATGGAGGACGCGATCACGCGGGAGCAGGTGCCCCGCGACTTTCACGATCAGATCCGCAACTACTTCCAGTCGCTCGACGAGCGCTAACAGACGCGACGCCATGCCGGCCACGCGCCCAGCGTTCTTCACGTCCGAGTTCCTGGCGCAGCTCGAGCGCCTGTCGCTGCTCTCGCGGCGGATCTTCCGCGGGCGGGTCAAGGGCGAGCGCCGCAGTCTCCGGCGCGGGCACAGCGTCGAGTTCTGCGACTATCGCGCCTACGGCGTGGGCGACGACCTCCGCTATGTCGACTGGAACATCTACGGACGGCTGAACCGCCTGCACGTCAAGCTGTTCGTCGACGAAGAGGACCTCTGCCTGCACCTGATCGTCGACGCCTCCGCGTCGATGAACTTCGGAACGCCCAGCAAGCTCGAGTGCGCGGTGCGGATCGCCGCCGCGCTCGGCTTCGTCGGGCTCGTGAACCTGGAACGGGTCGGCGTGGGCGTGCTGCGCGAGCGGATCGCCGAGGGCTGGCCGCCGACCCGCGGCCGCAATCAGGTCACCGGCCTCGTCGATTTCCTCGCCGCGGTCCGGCCCGCGGGCGGCACGAGTCTCAACGAGGCGCTGGCGAACTACGCCACGCGGTCGCGGCAGAGCGGCCTCGCGGTCGTGATCTCCGACCTCCTCGACCCGGCCGGATACGAGGCCGGCGTGCGGGCGCTCCTCGAGCGGCGCTTCGACGTGCACCTGGTCCACGTGCTGGCGCCGGAGGAGATGAATCCCGAGCTCGCCGGCGACCTGCGTCTCATCGACAGCGAGACCGGCCAGACGCGTGAGCTCTCGATGGACGGCGACGCCGTGCGCGGGTATCGCGAGCGTTTGCGCCAATATCTCGACCGCGTCGAGACGTTCTGCCGGACCAAGGAGATCGGCTACCACCGGATGACCTCCGACTCGCCGGTGGAGCCGTTCGTCCTCGCGCAGCTGCGGGGGCGGGTGGTCGCGTGAGCTTCCTCTCCCCGCTCGCGCTGTCGCTCTTCGCGCTCTCCGTGCCGTTGGTCCTGCTCTACTTCCTCAAGGTCCGCCGCCGCGAGCGGACGGTGTCGAGCCTGCTCCTGTGGAGCGCGTCGCTGCGCGATCGGGAGGCGTCGACGTTCTTCCAGCGCCTGCACCGCGATCCGCTGCTCCTGCTCCAGCTCCTGGCCCTCCTCGCGCTGGCCCTGGCGCTGGCGCGTCCGGTCGCGACCGTCATGGGGCAGGGTGCGCGCAAGGTGGTCGTCGTGCTCGACACCTCCGCGTCGATGAAGGCGCAGGACGTGTCGCCCTCGCGCTTCGAGGTGGCTCGCGCCGGCGCGGCCGCGCTCGTGCGCGGGCTCGGCGAGGGCGCGGAAGTCATGGTGATCGAGGCCGGCGTGCAGCCCAGGGTGACGGCGGCGCTGGCGCGCGACCGTGAGCGAGCCCTCGCGGCCATCCGATCGGCGCAGGCCCGCGATCTACCCACCCGGCTCGTCGAGGCGGTGCGGACGGCGCGGGCCCTCGTCGCCGCCGATCCACGTGCCGAGATCCACGTCTTCACCGACGGCGCGTTCACCTTGCCCGAGGGCGAGGACACCGCCGACGCGCGCGTGCGGTGGATCGGCGTCGGCCGCCAGGGCAGCAACGTCGCGATCACCAGTCTCTCGATCCGGAAAAATTACTACGGCGCTTTCGACTACCAGGCGTTCGTCTCACTCGTGAACTACTCCGGCGAGGCGCAGACCTTCGCGTTCCGGCTCGAGCTCGACGGCAAGTCGATCGCCGAGAAGGAAGTGACGCTCGAGCCGAACGTCCGCCGCTCGGTGGTGATGCCGTTCAGCCACGGCGGCAGCGGTACGGTGACGGCGCGGATCCGCGTCAACGACGACCTCGAGGTCGACAACGTCGCGTACGCGGTCCTGCCGCCGCCGCGCAAGATCGCCGTCCTCCTGGTGAGTCCCGGCAACCTCTTCCTCGAGAAGGTTCTGCGCACCGATCCGCAGGTTTCCCTCGAGATCCGCACGCCGGACCAGTATCAGGGCGGGATGGCCGAGGCCGACGTCGTCGTGCTCGACTCGGTGACGCCGCCGCGCGCGGGTCCTGGACGGTTCGTGTTCGTCAACGCCGTGCCGCCGGACGTGCCCCTGGAGGTTCTCGGCCGGATCGAGCGCCCGACGATCATGGACTGGGACCGCACCCACCCGGTCATGCGTCACGTCGAGTTCGCGAAGGTGACGATCGAGGACGCGATGCGCATCCGGCCGCTGGCGGCGGGACGGCCGGTCGTCGAGGCGGTCGGCGGCCCGATCGTCTACGCCCTCGAGGAGCCCGACCGGAAGGCGCTCTTCGTGGGATTCGACCTGTTCAAGACGGACTTCCCGCTGCGGATCGCGTTCCCGCTGGTCCTCTCGAACACGCTCCGCTGGTTGCACCCGGCGGGGCTCGACCAGTCGAGCTTCCAGTTCGCGACCGGCCAGCCCATCCTGCTGCCCGCGCCTCACGGGGTCAGCACCGTCACGGTGACCACGCCCAGCGGCCGGACCGTCCAGGGCCGCGTCACGCGGGGCGCGATCAGCTTCACGGAGACCGACGAGGCCGGCATCTACACCCTGGCCACGGCGCGCGGTGAGACCCGCGTGGCCGTCAACTTGATGAGCGCCGAGGAGTCGAACCTGACGCCGCATCCGCTGCCGACGCCGACCGGCCACGGCCCCTCGGCGCCGCCGGTGCCGGTCCAGCGTGAGCTCTGGCCGCTCTTCGTGCTGCTGGCGGTGATCCTGCTCGCGGGCGAGGGGTTGCTCTACTGGCGGCGTCAGAGCGCGGGCCGGCTGCGCCTGCCGTCGAGCCCCGGGGACCGGTGGGCCCTGGCGCTCCGGAGCGCGCTCGTCATCGTGCTCTGTTTCACCCTGCTGCGGCCGACCTTGCCCCGATGGGTCGATCGGATGAACGTGGTGTTCCTGCTCGACCTGTCGGACAGCGTGAGCCTCGCCTCGCGCGAGCGCGCGTACCGGTTCGTCGCCGAAGCCGCCAAGTCGATGAAGAGCGGCGACCGCAACAGCGTGATCGCGTTCGGCGAGCAGGCGGTCGTCGATCAGCCGCTCGCCGCCCGGCCGAGCATCGAGCGCCCGAAGGCCCTGGTCGATGGGCACGGCACGAACATTTTCCAGGCGATCCAGCTGGCGCTGGCGATGCTGCCGCCCGGCCAGGCCAACCGGATCGTCATGCTGACCGACGGGCGCCAGAACGCCGGCAACGCCCTGGCCGGAGCGCAGGCCGCCAAGGACGCCGCGGCCGACATCTACTATGTCGCCGCGCCGCTGACCTTCACGCAGGAGGTGGTCGCCGAGGCGCTCGTGCTCCCGCACGAGGTGAAGTTCGGCGAGCCGTTCCAGACGAAGGTCATCGTGTGGAGCCACAAGGACACCGAGGGCCGGCTCTCGCTCTTCCGGAACAACGAGTTCCTCGGCTCGCAGGTGGTGCGCCTGAGCGCCGGCAAGAACGTGTTCAGCTACCGGCAGTCGCTCGACGCGAGCGGCATCCACGTCTATCAGGCGGCGATCGAGGTCGACGGCGACACGATCGAGGAGAACAACCGGGCCGTGGGCGCCGTCGTGGTGCGCGGCCGGCCGCAGGTGCTGCTCGCCGACCGCGACCGGAGCCACGCGCAATCCCTGGCCGGCGCGCTCCGCTCGCAGAACATCGACGTGACCGTCGTGGAGCCGGCTGGGATCCCGACCGATCTGGCCGGGCTGCAGAAGTACGACGGCGTCGTGCTCTCGAATGTCTCCTCGCTCAAGCTGACGCGGCCGCAGATGGGCTACATCCGCGACTACGTCCGCGACTACGGCGGCGGGCTCGTCATGATCGGCGGCGAGGAGAGCTTCGGGCTCGGCGGGTACTACCGCACCCCGATCGAGGAAGCGCTGCCGGTCACGATGGAGGTCAAGCAGAAGGTCGAGATCCCGAGCCTCGCGGTCGTGCTCTCGATCGACCGCTCCGGCTCGATGGCGATGTCGACCGACGAGAAGGTGACCAAGCTCGACCTCGCCAAAGAAGCGTCCCATCTCGTGGTCGACCTGCTCGACGAGCGCAACGAGGTCGGGGTGATGAGCTGGGACACCGAGTTCATCTGGGACGCGCCCGTGCGCCCGGCGAAGGACAAGGCGGCGATCCATCACGCGATCGCGACGATCAAGGCGGGCGGCGGCACGGACGGCTATCCGGCGCTGAAGGAGTCGTACCAGGTGCTGTTCGAGCGGCCGGCGCTGCTCAAGCACGTCATCTTCCTCTCCGACGGGCAGATGACGCGCGGCGACTTCCAGGGCCTGCTGCGGCGCATGTCGAAGGACAAGATCACGGTGTCGACGGTCGCCATCGGCAAGGACGCCGACGTCCAGCTGATGGTCGACGTCGCCAAGTGGGGCAAAGGGCGGTTCTACTACACCGAAGACTCGCAGACCATTCCGCGCATCTTCACGCTCGAGACGCAACTGGCCTCCAAGGCCTCCCTCGTCGAGCAGCCGTTCAAGCCGCAGCTGACCTCACCGGGCCACGAGGCGATCCAGGAGATCGACTGGAAGAGCGTGCCGCCCCTCGGGGGCTACGTCGCGAGCACCCTGAAGTCCACCGCTGACCTGGTCCTGATGAGCCACCAGGAAGACCCGGTGCTCGCCACATGGCGATACGGGCTCGGCCGCTCGGTCGCCTTCACGTCGGACGCCAAGGCGAAGTGGGCCGTGCTCTGGCTGCGGTGGCGTGAGTTCAACAAGTTCTGGTCGCAGCTGATCCGCTGGACCTTGCGGAGCGGGACGCGGAGCGACACGGTGGCCATCGTCGAGCGGCGGGAGAACACCGGCGAGATCGTCGTCGACGCGGTGGACCCGAAGGGCGAGTTCATCAACTTCCTCGACTCCCAGGTCGCCGTGGTCGCGCCCAACCGGGAGCGGTCGGTGATCGACCTCGAGCAGGTCGGGCCCGGGCGGTATCGCGGTCAGTTCCCTGCCGCGCAAGAGGGCGTTTATCTGGTCGGAATGGCGCAGCGCCGGAACGATCGCGTGATCGGCTCGCAGCTGGCGGGTCTGGTGGTACCGTATGCTCAGGAGCTCCGCGATCTGGGCGTCGACGAGAGCCTCCTGCGCGAGCTCGCCGAGCTGACGGGCGGGGGAGCCCTCGCGAAGCCCCACGACGCGTTCCTGACGGCGCGGCGTCAGTCACGCATCGCCGTGGACATCTGGCCGTGGCTCGTCGGCCTGGTCGCGCTGCTGCTCGTCCCGGACATCGCGCTTCGGCGCATCGGTCCCGGGGCCTTCGAGCGGCTGATGGTGCTGGTTCGTCGGGGTCTCCGAAAGAAGGAGGTTCCGTGATGTGTCGCCCGGAGTGGCGGTCGTGGATGGTCGGCGCCGTCGTCGGTCTGCTCGTCCTGACCACGACGGGTTGGGCGAGCGCCGCCGACTCGAAGCTCCGTGTCGTCGTGATCGCGCCCTTCGACGCGACCGCCCTCGAGCGTGAAGAGCAGTGGATGGGTGAGGGGGTCGCCCAGATCCTGGCCCTCGGCCTGGCCCAGAACGCATCGATCGTCCAGATCGACCGCGTGCGGCTGCGCGCGGTCGGCCGGGCGGAGGCGTGGAGCGAGCCGGTACTCGCTCAGGCGGCGCGCAGCGTCCGCGCCGATGCCGCCCTCTTCGGCCGCCTCGAGCGTCGCGGCACCGACGTCGCCGTCGTGCCGCAACTGATGGAGATCAAGCAGAGCGGCCCTGAGGTCGCGAGCCTCGAGCCGGTGGTCGCGCCGTCGGGCGAGCTATTCGGTCGGCTCGCCGTGCTGCCAGTCACGTACGCGCGCACGTTACGCGTGGCCACGACCGAGGCCGACGCCGGTCGGATCGAAAAGGCGGCTCGTCCGACTCGCGTGCCCCGGGCCTTCGAGCTCTTCGCGCGGGGCCAGATCTCGGCGCTTCGCGCCGACCAGGAGGGCAACGAAGCCGCGGTCGACCTGCTGTCCCGAGCGGTCGAGGTCGATCCGAGCTTCGTGGTGGCCGCCTACACGCTCGGCGTCGTGCACTCGTCGCTCGGCAACCGCTGGAAGGCCGCCGCGCAGTTCCGTGCGGCGACGCAGCTCGACCCGACCTATCCAGAGCCCTACAAGGCGCTCGGTGATCTCTACCTCTCGCAGCCGCGGCGCCTCTTCGATCAGGCGGTCGAGGCCTACAGCAAGGCGATCGAGCTGCGGCCCTTCTACGCGGACGCCTTCGTCGGGCTCGGCGACGCGAAGGCCGCGAAGAGTGACGTCGACGGCGCGATCGCCGCGTATCAGAAGGCCCTCGTCTACAACCCCGTCAATCCGCGCGTGCACATGAGCCTCGGCAAGATCTATTACGGCGAGAAGGGGCTCTACTACGAGGCGGTCAACGCATACAAGAAGGCGATCGACCTCGATCCCCACTCGGTCGACGCGCGGATGGGCCTCGGCGAGGTCTACGAGGAGAAGGGGCTCTACCGGGAGGCCACCGAGGAGTATCGGCGCGTGATCGAGATCGACGGCAAGCACACGGGCGCCATGTACAATCTCGCGCTCGTCTATGAGAAGGTCGACCCCAAAGCGGCGATCGCTCAGTGGGAGCGCTACATCGAGCTCGCCGCCCCGCTCGCGACGGAGAAGGACTGGGTCGACGTCGCTCGCCAGCATTTGAGGAAGCTCAAGAATCAGGTCAAGGACTAGCCGGCCGCGCCGCCGCCGCCGCCTACGTCGTCGTTCGCCACGCCTCGAGCCGGTCGGTGCCGCGCTCCCGAATGTATGCGGAGGGGTGCCTCACCGACCGCTATGATAACCGCGTGGTCAGACGAGTCTGGGGGATCCCGTGGATGAGCTGAGGAAGGACCCGACGCGAGGACACTGGGTCCTCATCCGCCCGAAGGCCAAGCCCGCGCGGCAGACAGATTGCCCGTACTGTCCGGGCGCCGAGCACCTGACCGGGCCGGAGATCGCCGCCTATCGGCCGGAGGGCTCGGCCGCCAACAGTCCGGGATGGACCGTCCGCGTCGTCCCGGAGCCCGACGCATATTTCCGGATCGAGTGGGAGCTGGTCCGGGAGGGCGTCGGGATGTTCGACATGATCAATCCGCGCGGCGCGAGCGAGCTCGTGATCGAGTCGCCGCGGCACGACGACACGCTCGCGTCGATGGAACCCGCCGCGCTGGAAGCGGTGCTGTGGATGTACCGCGACCGGCTGCTCGATCTCAAGCGCGACGGCCAGATCCGCGACATCCTCGTCTCTCGTCGGCACAAGAAGCCCGGCGTGCCCGGCCATCATCCGTACTCGCGGGTCACGGCGATCCCGATCGTCTTCGACGAGACGCGACGCGAGCTGCGGGAGGCGCGCGAGTACTACCAGTACAAGCGGCGCTGCCTCTACTGCGACATCCTCCGCCAGGAGATCGGCGCCGAGGAGCGCGTGGTACGGCTGACCTCGGCGTTCGCCGCGGTCGTGCCCTACGCGCCGCGCGTGCCGCTCGAGACGTGGATCCTCCCGCGGCAGCACGGTTGCTCCTTCGAGGACGCGATCAAGCCCGAGAATCTCGGGGACCTGGCTCGGCTGCTCTCCGACTACTTCCGCACGCTCGTTCGCGGATTCGGTGACCCCGGGTACGAGATGGTGCTGCACACCGCGCCGAATTTGAGGTCGCGGATCCTGCAAGGAGACTGGGCCACGATCCGGGACGACTATCACTGGCACATCGAGATCGTCCCCGAGCCCGAGCACGCCAACCGAATCGGGGGCATCTTCGTCAACGAGACCCGGCCCGAGGTCTCGGCCGCCGAGCTACGCCAGGCCTGGACCAACCAGGGCTAGTCCTCGGCCGTAAGTAGTTTCAACACCTAGCTTTTTACCGAGGGCAGCGCCCCAGCGGGCCTTCCTGGGCTCTGGAGCCCTCAGTGCCCGGCGCCCTCGGCTAGCTAGGTGCGAGGGATTCCCTATCATTATGCGGCTTTCCAGTTGACCCCCGGCCATGCCGGTGTAGAATGCGACTGAAAGAGTCGCCGATAAAAAGAGTCGGCAATAGGAACCTTGGCCATTACCAGGGATCGCTAGGACACGAGGGCCAGACAGGAATGCTCCGCTTTACCAAGCGCGCCGACTACGGGCTGATGGCGATCCACTACATCGCCACGCACGACGACCTCGGGGCCGTCAGCGCCAAGCGGATCGCGGAGGAGTTCGGGATCCCGCCCGAGCTGCTCGCCAAGATCCTCCAGCGGCTCGCGAAGCGGAGGCTCATCGTCAGCCAGAACGGCCCCAAGGGCGGATACGTCCTGACCCGGCGCCCCGGCGACATCTCGGTCGGTGAGGTGGTGCGGGCACTCGAGGGGCCGATCAGCATCGTGAGCTGCCTCGACAAGGCCGGGTGTCCGCAGGAGACGCGCTGCAATCTCAAGCGGCCCGTGCAGAAGCTGCAGACGGCGATCAGCCGGCTGCTCGACACCATGAGCCTGGCCGAGCTGAGCAACCAGAATGCGCCCGAGGTCCTGTCGATCAAGTGAAGCAGGGCACGCACCCGCGCGAGACGGAGAGAGCCAGATGCTGAAGTTCCCGATCTTCATGGACGCGCAGTCGACCACGCCCGTGGACCCGCGCGTCGTCGAGGCGATGATCCCGTACTTCACGGAGAAGTTCGGCCACCCGGCGAGCCGGAACCATTCCTTCGGCTGGGAGGCCGAGAACGCCGTCGACCGCGCCCGCGAGCAGCTCGCGAAGCTCATCGGCGCCCGCGACCCCAAGGAAGTGATCTTCACCTCCGGGGGAACCGAGTCGATCAACCTCGCGATCAAGGGCGTCGCGGAGATGTACCGGGAGAAGGGCAACCACATCGTCACCACTGCCATCGAGCAGCGGGCGAGCCTCGACGTCTGCAAGCGCCTGGAGCGGCAGGGCTTCGAGGTGACGTACGTGCCGGTGCGGCCCGACGGCCTGGTCGAGGTCGACGCGATCCGGCAGGCGCTGACCGACAAGACGATCCTGATCTCGGTCATGCTCGCGAACAACGAGATCGGCACGATCCAGGACGTGGCGGCGATCGGCAAGCTGGCCAAGGAGAAGGGGATCATCTTCCACGCTGACGGCACGCAGGCCGTCGGCAAGATTCCGGTGAACGTGGAGTCGGCGGGCATCGATCTCCTGTCGTGCACCGCGCACCTGATCTACGGCCCCAAGGGTGTGGGCGCGCTCTACGTCAGGCGCAAGGCGCCGCGGGTGCGGATCGCGCCGCTGATCGACGGCGGCGGTCACGAGCGCGGGATGCGGTCGGGGACGCTTCCGGTGCCGCTCATCGTGGGCTTCGGCCGAGCGGCCGAGCTCTGTGGCGAGGTGATGGCCGAGGAGAGCGCGCGGCTCGCGAAGCTCCGCGACCGCTTGCAAGACATGATCCTCTCGAACGTCGACGAGGCGTACCTGAACGGGCACCCGGAGCGGAGGCTGCCGCACAACCTGAACATCTCGTTCGCGTACGTCGAGGGCGAGTCGGTGCTGATGGGGCTCAACAAGGAGAGCGCCCTGTCCTCGGGCTCGGCCTGCACGTCGTCGACGCTCGAACCGTCCTACGTGATCGGCGCCCTGGGCGCGAGCGCCGAGCTGGCCCACTCGTCGATCCGCTTCAGCCTGCACCGGTTCACCACCGAAGAGGAAGTCGAGCACGTCGGCGCCAGGACGATCGACGTCGTCAAGCGGCTGCGCGAGATGTCTCCGCTCTACGAGCTGGCCAAGGAAGGCGTGGACTTGAAGTCCATTCGGTGGAAGGCCGACTAAGGGGGGTTTCGACCATGGCCTATAGTGACAAGGTTGTCGACCACTACAACAACCCGCGCAACGTCGGATCCTTCACGAAGGACACCCCGGGCGTGGGGACGGGGCTCGTCGGCGCGCCGGAGTGCGGCGACGTGATGAAGCTCCAGATCAAGGTCAACCTCGACACCGGCGTCATCGAGGACGCGAAGTTCAAGACGTTCGGGTGCGGTAGTGCGATCGCGTCGTCGAGCCTGGCCACGGAGTGGCTGAAGGGCAAGACGGTCGACGAGGCGGCCAAGATCAAGAACACCGACATCGTCAACGAGCTGAAGCTGCCGCCGGTGAAGATCCACTGCTCGGTGCTGGCCGAGGACGCGATCAAGGCGGCGCTGGCCGACTACCGGGACAAGAACGCATCGGCGGTCGCTCCCGCGTCGTCCAAATAGGTAGCGGGAGGAAGAACGTCTATGGCGGTCGCACTGTCGGAAGCGGCGGCGAAGCAGGTGAAGGAGCTCAAGCGGGCGCAGAACCTGCCGGAGACCGTGTTTCTGCGGATGGGCGTGAAGGGCGGTGGATGCTCGGGGATGTCGTACTCCCTCGAGTTCGACAGCGAGCGCGGCCCCCACGACAAGGAATTCGAGCTCGACGGGATCAAGGTCGTGGTCGACAAGAAGAGCTATCTCTACCTGAACGGCACGACGCTCGACTACGTCCAGCAGGGGCTGACGGGAGGCTTCACCTTCGTCAACCCCAATGCGAAGTCGAGCTGTGGATGCGGCACGTCGTTCTCGGCGTAGCCGGGGCGCGGACCACAGGGAACGGGCCCCGCGGAGGGCCCGTTTCGCTTTTAGAGGCAGTGCGCGGTGCAGGCCGTCGCGAGGCTGGGGCCCCGCCGGCCGAGCCGCCTAGAAAGGAGCCGATGGATCACTTCGAGGTCTTCGGGTTGCCACGGCGGCTCGGCATCGACACGGCCGAACTCCAGCGAAAGTTCTACGAGCTCTCGCGCCGGGGGCATCCCGACTTCCACCAGGCGGCACCGCCCGAGCGTCAGGCGGAGATCCTCGAAGCCTCCGCGCGCCTCAACGCCGCATACCGGGCGCTGCGCGATCCGCTGGCGCGGATCGAATACCTGGTCCGTCTCGAGGAGGGCCGCGACACGCGCGAGGGCGCGACGGTGAAGCCGAAGGCGCCGCCCGAGCTGCTCGAGGAGATGTTCGAGATCCAGGAAGCGCTGCAGGAGGCCAAGTCGGCTGGTCAGTCAGTCGGGCTCGACGCCGGCGCGAAGCGGACGCTGTCCGACCAGCGCGACCGCCTCCGCGCGCGCTACGAGCAGGAAGAGGCCCGCCTGCGCGGTCCCCTCAGCCAGGCATGGGACGCGGCGGGACCGGCCGACCGCGCCGGAGCGCTGACGGCCTTCAAGGAGGCGCTCGCGGTCCGCGCATACCTCAGAACGGTCATCGACGACATCGACGAAGCGCTCGGAGAGTCAGAGGAGGGTCATGTCTCGCATCGTCGGCATTGATCTCGGCACGACCAACAGCCTGGTCGCGTACGTGGACGACAAGACCGGCCTGCCCCGGGTCATCCCCGATCGGGACGGGCAGGTGCTCCTGCCGTCCATCGTCTCGTTCACGCCCGAGGGCGTGCTGGTCGGCGCCGCGGCGAAGCGGCGGCTCGTTCGCCGGCCGGAGTCGACGGTCTATTCCGTCAAGCGGCTGATGGGGCGCGGCTACGACGACGTCAAGGACGAGCTCGGCTACCTGCCGTTCAAGGTGCAACCGGCCGACGGGATCGTAAAGATCCAGATCGGGGACCGAGACGTCACGCCGCCGGAGGTGTCGGCGATCGTGCTCAAGTCGCTCAAGGAGCGCGCGGAGGCGCACTTCGGCGAGCCGATCGAGAAGGCCGTGGTCACGGTGCCCGCGTACTTCAACGACAGCCAGCGCCAGGCCACCAAGGACGCCGGCCGCATCGCCGGCCTCGACGTCGTGCGAATCGTCAACGAGCCGACGGCGGCCTCGCTGGCCTACGGTCTGCAGCGCATCAAGGAAGGGCTCATCGCCGTCTACGACCTCGGCGGCGGGACGTTCGACATCTCCATCCTCCGCGTGAAGGACGGGATCCTCGAGGTCCTCGCGACGAACGGCAATACGCACCTCGGCGGTGACGACTTCGACCGCGCGATCGTCCTGGCGCTGCTCGCGGACATCCGCACCAAGCACGGCGCCGACCTCGGGCGCGATCTCGAGGCGATGCAGGAGCTGCGGCTCGCCGCCGAGGCTGCGAAGATCCGCCTGTCGGCCGACGAGCGGACGGCGCTGACGATCCCGTTCGACGGCTTCACGTATCACCGCGCGATCACCCGTGCCGAGGTCGAGGCGCTCATCGGACGGCTGGTCGAGTCGACCCTGGCGCCGTGCCGGATGGCGCTCGCCGATGCCGGCCTCGCCGCCGCGGACATCGACGAGGTGGTCCTGGTCGGAGGATCGACGCGGGTGCCGCTCGTGCGTCGACGCGTGCAAGAGCTCTTCGGTAAGACCCCTCACAGCCAGCTGAATCCGGACGAGGTCGTCGCGCTGGGCGCCGCGGTCCAGGCGCAGATCCTCGCCGGCGGCATCACCGACATGCTCTTGCTCGACGTGACGCCGCTGTCCCTGGGGATCGAGACGCTCGGCGGGATCGTCAGCGTGCTCATCCCGAGGAACACGACCATCCCGACCAGCGCGCGCGAGATGTTCACGACCTCGGTCGACGGCCAGCACGTAGTCGACATGCACGTGGTCCAGGGCGAGCGCGAGCTCGCGAAGGACTGCCGCTCGCTCGCCCGCTTCGAGCTCTCCGGGATCGATCCGATGCCGGCGGGGATGCCGAAGATCGAGGTGGTGTTCTTGATCGACGCCAACGGCATCCTGAGCGTGACGGCGACGGAGCTCCGGAGCGGCAAGGCCGCCGCGATCGAGGTGAAGCCGACCTACGGGCTGTCGGAGGCCGACGTCGAGCGGATGGTCGAGGACTCGTTCACCAACGCCGAGGCCGACGTGGAGGCACGCCTCCTCATCGAGACGCGCAACGAAGCCGACACGGTCATCACCCACGTCGAGCGCGCGCTCGCCCAGGGCCGCCGGCTGGTCGGCGACGACGAGCACGCGGCGATCGTGGCGGCGCTGACCGCGCTCAAGGACGCGCGCAACACCACCGACCGTGATCGGATTCGCGAGGCGACGACCGCCACGAACCAGACGACCGAGCACCTCGCCGAGCTGATGATGGACGCGGCGCTCAAGGGCGCCCTGGCGAGTCGGCGCGCCGACGAGATCATGGAGAAGTAATGGCGGTTCACAAGGTGACCTTTCTGCCGCTCAACGTCACCGTCGAGGTCGACGACGAGAAGTACCCGCTGGCTGACCACGGTAAGCCGGGCTCGCTGCTGGACATCGCGCTGGCGAACCACATCGACCTCGAGCACAACTGCGGGGGGAGCTGCGCCTGCACGACCTGTCACGTCATCGTGAAGGAAGGCGAGGAGAACCTCTCGGAGATGCAGCCCGACGAGGAAGACCGCCTCGACACGGCGGAGGGCCTCACCATCCACTCGCGTCTGGGCTGTCAGGCGGTCGTGCGTGGCCATGTCGTGGTGGAGATCCCCAAGTGATCACGTGGCGGGACACCGAGGACATCGCGATTGCGCTGAGCGAGGGTCATCCCGATCTCGACCCGTTGAGCGTGCGCTTCACCGACCTGCACCGCTGGGTGACCGATCTACCGGGCTTCACCGACGACCCCAAGGCGTCCAACGAGAAGATCCTCGAGGCGATCCAGATGGCCTGGCTCGACGAGTACCGGAACCGATGATCCCGGCGGCCGGCGGCGCGCGCCTACCAGCTCACGACCTGGTCGGCCGCGAAGATCAGCTCGACGAGCTGGCCGTACGAGAGATCGCCGTCGAGGCGGCGGACCGAGACGCCCGCCGGCAAGCCCGAGGCGACGCCGCCCGGCAGGACCACGACCGTGACGCGGTCGCCGTCGCGCAGGCTGCGATCGAGCACGGCACGTGCGAGCCCGGTATCCGAGCCCTTGAGCAGGTGGAGGACCGCGGCCATCAGAACACCAGGAACCGGCGGCCACGCTGGACGAGGCCGGCGATCTCCTCGCGCGTGACCGGAATGACGGGATGCCCGTCGGCGTTCCAGGTGGGATCGCGCGGCAGCGCGTCCTTGTCGACGTGGAACGGCACACCGAGCGCCTTGAGGTTCGCGCGGAACTTCGCGATGTCGTCGCCGTCGACGAGCTCGTCGGTATCCTCGTCGAGCAGGTGGACGCCGGCGCCCAGCAAGACGAAGGTGACCTCGTTCTCGCCCGCGACGACGCCGAGGCCGATCCGCATCGCCTCGTTCGCGCGGTGGGACGCGCGCGGGTCCGTCGAGATGAGGACGATGACCGGTGGAGTGGCGGACACGGACTCAGTTGAGCGCGATGAACCGGTCGGTGGCGTTGATCAGGTCCGTCAGGACGACGAGGCCGCAGTACGTCACGGTGTCCGCGTCCCGCAGCGGGATGCGCCGCTTCTGGCAGCCGTACGCGCACACGAACAGCTTCGCGCCCCGCTCGGACAGGGCGCGGACGCGCGCGTCGTCGAGCGCGGTGACGCCGTCGTCGATCAGGTACAGGTAGAGATCCGCACCGCGGTCGAGCGCCGCGCTCGAGAGGCCCACGGCCGTCTCGAGATTGGGGTGCTCGCGTCCGGTGGAGAGCAGCACGCCGAGCTTCTTCTTCGCGAGATCCATCGCGAATCGAGCGTAGCATTGTAAAAAATGGAGAGCAAGCCGATGAGCCGTCGAGTCTATCTGGATCACAACGCGTCGACGCCCGTCCATCCCGAGGTGCTCGCCGAGATGCTGCCGTACTTCTCGGAGGTCTACGGCAATCCCTCGAGCATCCACGGATTCGGCCGCGCAGCGCGCGAAGGCCTCGACCTGGCGCGCGAGCGCGTCGCGAAGTTCCTGAAGGTCTCCAGCCAGGAGATCGTCTTCACCTCCGGCGGGACCGAGTCCGACAACTTCGCGGTGAAGGGCCTCGCGATGGCCCGGGGCAAGGGCCATCTCATCACGACGCAGGTCGAGCACCACGCGGTCCTGCGCGCCTGCCGCGCGCTTGAGACGCAGGGCTTCGGTCTGACCTGCGTGGGCGTCGACGAGCACGGGATGGTCGACCCCGACGAGGTCCGGCGCGCGATTCGCCCAGACACCCTGGCGATCAGCATCATGCACGCCAACAGCGAGGTCGGGACACTCCAGCCGATCGAGGCGATCGGCCGCGTCGCGCGCGAGCACGGAGTGCCCTTCCACGTCGACGCGGTCCAGACCTTCGGCAAGCTGCCGCTCGACGTCGACGCGCTCGGCATCGACGTGCTCTCGTTCTCGGCCCACAAGATCTACGGTCCCAAGGGCGCCGCCGGCGTGTACATCCGGAAGGGCACCAAGATGGTCGCGGTCCAGCACGGGGGCGAGCACGAGCGGCGCCGCCGGGCGGGCACCGAGAACGTGGCGGGCATTGTCGGCCTCGGCAAGGCGGTCGAAGTGCGGGCCCGCGACATGGCCGCCGAGGCCGAGCGGCTGACCGCGCTGCGCGATCGGCTCTGGAACGGCATTCGCGAACGGGTGCCCGACGTGCGGCTGTCCGGTCACCCGGTCCGCCGGCTTCCGGGTACGGCGAGCCTGCTCTTCCGCCACGTGGAGTCCGAGTCGATCGTGCTCGGTCTGGACCTCAAGGGCGTCGGCGTGTCGGCGGGCTCGGCCTGTACTTCCGGTAACGTCGAGCCCTCGCACGTCCTGGTCGCGATGGGCGTTGCACTCGACTGGGCGATGGGCGCTGTCCGGTGCTCGCTCGGCCGCTCGACGAGCGCGGAGGACATCGACTATGTGATCGAGTGCGTCGAGCCTCTCGTGCGCAAGCTTCGTCAGGCCATGCCGGTGGGTGCCGCGTGAGGTGCCGATCGCGGTTGGAGCGGGGCTGATCGGTGTTCGCCGCGATCCGGCGCGACGTGCAGGCCGTGCGGGAGCGGGACCCGGCCGCGCGCTCGACGCTCGAGGTGCTGCTGTGCTACCCGGGTGTGCACGCCCTGGCGTTTCATCGCCTGGCGCACGCGATCTGGCGTCGCGGCTGGACCGTTCCGGCGCGATTCGTCTCCCACGTGAGCCGATTCCTCACCGGCATCGAGATCCATCCGGCGGCCAAGCTCGGGCCCGGGCTCTTCATCGATCACGGCATGGGCGTCGTCATCGGCGAGACCGCCGAGGTCGGTGAGAACGTCACGCTGCTGCAGGGCGTGACCCTCGGCGGTACCAGCCTCAAGCGCGAGAAGCGCCACCCGACCCTCGGCAACAACGTCGTCGTCGGCGCCGGCGCGAAGATCATCGGGGGCTTCAAGATCGGCGACGGCAGCCGCATCGGCGCCGGCTCGGTGGTCGTCCGCGAGGTGCCCACGAACTCCGTTGTCGTCGGCGTTCCAGGCCGAGTAACATATCGCGACGGCCAGCGGGTCGCCGGCGGGATCGATCTCGACCAGACCGATCTGCCGGACCCGGTCAGCAAGGCGATCGAGCAGCTCGTCGAGCGGATCCGCATCCTCGAGGGCGAGCTCGAGACGATGCGAAAGAAAATCGAGGAGGAGCGCACGTGACCCCGAAGGACATGCTGAGCCTCAAGGAAGCGTCGACGTATCTCGGCATGGACGAGCGCGCGCTCGCGTCGCTCGCCACCGAGCGGCGCATTCCGGCGCTGCAGCTCGACGGCGCCTGGATGTTCTCCAAGAAGTCGATCGACAAGTGGCGGGGTCAGCAGACGCGACGCCTGTGATCTCGCGCGACCAGGCCTGGTCGGTCCTCACCGAGTTCACCAAGAGCGACAGCCTCCGCAAGCACGCGCGCGCCGTCGAAGCGTCGATGCGCGCCTACGCCGGCCGCTACGGCGAGGACCCGGACACGTGGGGCGTCGCCGGCATGCTCCACGACTTCGACTACGAGATGCACCCGCGCGCGCCGCATCACCCCGTCAAGGGCGCCGAGATCTTGCTGGCGCGCGCCGTTCCCGAACGGATCGTCCACGCGATCCTCGCCCACGCCGACTACTCGGGGGTCCCCCGCGTGTCGCTTCTCGACCGCGCACTCTACGCGTGCGACGAGCTCTCGGGCTTCGTGCACGCGGTAGCGCTGGTCCGTCCCGGTCGCGTGATCAGCGGACTCGAGCCGCCCTCGGTCAAGAAGAAGCTCAAGGACAAGGCGTTCGCGCGCACCGTCAACCGCGACGACGTCTACCGCGGCGCCGCCGAGCTCGGCGTCGACCTCGACGCCCACATCGCCTTCGTCATCTCCGCGCTGACCGAAGTCGCCCCCGAAATCGGCCTCGCGCGCACCTAGGCCGGCGGCGCGGCCGGGTCGTGTCGCCTGTGACGAGGCCAGACTTACGACGGGTGGATCGAGCCGACGCCAACCGAGTGCCGTCGGGGTCGCGGGTGGGGGTTCCTTTCGTGACCCGTGTTGTCAGGGTTGACCTGGCCTGCGCGTTGCCGGATTGGTCGCCGCGGAGTGTCCGCTAGCGTGGTCGCGAAAGGGACCCCCACCCGCGGCCCCGACGGCACATCGATGACGCCGCGTGCGATCACGCACGTCGACATGGACGCGTTTTACGCGGCGATCGAGCAGCGCGACCGCCCGGAGCTGCGCGGCCGGCCCGTGATCGTGGGCGCGAGCCCGACCGGGCGCGGCGTCGTCTCGGCCGCGTCGTACGAGGCGCGCCGGTTCGGCGTGCGCTCGGCGATGCCAATCGGGCGGGCGGCGCGGCTCTGCCCTGAAGGCGCCTTCCTGCCGGTGGACATGGAGAAGTACCAGCGCGTCTCGGTCCAGATCATGGGCATCCTGGCCGACTTCTCGCCTCTCGTGGAGCCCGTCTCCGTCGACGAGGCCTTCGTCGATCTCACCGGGACCGAGTCGCTCTTCGGAAGCCCGCTCGACGCAGTCCGCCGGATCAAGCGAAGAATCTTTGCCGAGACCAGCCTGACCGCTTCGGCGGGGCTCGCCGCCAGCAAGTTCGTCGCGAAGGTCGCCTCCGATCTCGAGAAGCCCGACGGGCTCGTGGTCGTGGCGGCCGGCGACGAGGCGCGCTTCCTCGGCGCCCTGCCCATCGAGCGCCTCTGGGGCGTGGGCAAGGTCATGGCGAACGAGCTGCGCGAGCTCGGCTTCACGACGATCGGCCAGCTCCAGCGCGCGCCGCGCGCAATCCTCGCCAAGCGGTTCGGCAAGCACGGCGACGCGCTCTACGACCTGGCCTTCGGTCGCGACGACCGCGCCGTGGAGCCGTTCGGCGTGCCCAAGTCGATCGGCGCCGAGGAGACGTTCGGGGCCGACTGCACCGATCCGCAGAAACTCAGGACGACCTTGCGGGCTCACGCAGAGCGGGTCGCGGCCGAGCTGAGAGAAGGGGGATATGCGGCCGGCCGCGTCACCGTGAAGCTCCGGCTGGCGCCGTTCGAGACGCACACCCGGAGCGTCACCGGCGAGCCGACGCAGGACGGCCTCGAGCTCTACCGCCGCGCGCTGGCGCTGCTCGAGCGCGACCCGGTGACGCGGCCGGTCCGCCTCATCGGACTCTCGGCGGCGCGCCTCGGGCCGGCCGGCGCGGGCCAGCTGGATCTTCTCGATCCGGCGGCGCTGCGGCGCGAGCGGCTGGCTCGCGTGGTGGACAAGCTCACGGCGCGCTTCGGCCAGGGGGCCGTCGTGCCGGCGACTCTGCTCGGCCGACGGCATCACGACGACTGACGGGACGGGGAGGCGCCGCCGGGTCGACCCGGCGACTCCTCCCGCGGCGGCTCGGACCTAGAAGCCGAGCGGCTCGGTCAGGCGCACCCAGCGGCCGCCCTTGACCTGCGCGAGAAACGCCGAGCTCGCCCCTTGATGCTTGTCGGGGCCGAAGCTCGCCTCGGGCCCGTTGAAGATGTCCTTGTAGCTCTTGATCGACTCCAGCCCCCGCACGAGGCTGTCGGTCGTCAGGTCGGCGCCGGCCTTCTCGAGTCCGACGACGGTCAGATCGGCGGCGACCCAGCCGTACACGGCGCCGATGTTCGGGTCGACCTTGTAGCGCTCCTTGTAGCGATCGAACCACGCCTGCGCGGTCGGGCTGAGCGTGTCGCGGTACGGCATGTCGGTGAGCCCCGTGGCGTAGAGCCCCTCGGTGACGCCGCCCTGCGCCGCCGCGACGAAGAGGTCGTAGCTGGCCGTCGAGCCGAAGAAGTCGACGTCCCAGCCGATCTTTCGCGCCGTCGCGTACGGCACGATGGTGTCGCGCACGATTGTCCCGAAGACGACCAGGTCGCAGTTGGCGGCCTTGAGCTTGGTGATCTGCGCCGTGAAGTCCTGGTCGGTCGGCTTGTGGGTCGTGGTCTCGACGATCTTGATCTTCATCTTGTCCGCCTGCATCTGGACGCCGTCCAGGACTTCCTTGCCGAAGTCGGTGTCCTGGTACATGACGCAGAGCGCCTTCTTGCCCTTCTTAGTCACGAAGTAGTTGATGCCGGCGCGGACCTGGTCCACGTACGTAGCCGCGCCGTAGAACTTGAGCTTGTGGAAGGGCTCGAACATCGAGCGGGCGGCCGACAGTGGGAACAGGCTCGGCACGTTGGCGTCGAACATGTCCCGGAACAGCGCGTTGTTCATCGGCGTGCCGAGTCCGGCGACCATCGCGAAGATGTGGTCGCGGTGGATCAGCTTGGCGCCGGCCTGCACCGCCCGGGGCACCTGGTACTGGGTGTCCTCGACGATCAGCTTGATCTTGCGGCCGTGGACACCGCCCTTGTCGTTGAGCTCATCGAACCGCATCTTCACGGCATTCGTCGACGACACACCGTACGTGGCGGCCGGGCCCGAGAGGTCGGTGTGCATCCCCAGCACGATCTCGGTCTTGCTGACGCCGCGGGTCTCCTTCTGGGCGACCGCCTCACCGGCCAGCGCGACCGCGCCGACCAGCACCCCCGCCGCGACCAGTCGCATCCTCATCGCTCGCTCCTTTCGTAGTGACGCCACGTCCGGGCCGCGCCGCCGCCGGGCGGCGCTACGCCTCGGCGTACATGGCCTCGATCACGTCCTTGTACTTTCGGTTGACGAACGCGCGCTTGAGCTTCATGGTCGGCGTGAGCTCCTCGTCCTCCGCGGTGAGGATCTGCTCGATCAGCCGGAACTGCTTGATGGTCTCGACGCGCGCCAGCTGCCGGTTGACCCGGTCGATCTCGCCGCCGATCAGCCGCTGGACCTCCTCGGTCCGGCACAACGAGGCGAAGTTCGTGAACGGCACGTTCCGCTCCTGCGCGAACTGCGCGACGGTCTCGTGGTCGATCATCACCAGGCACGAGAGGAACTTGCGCTTGTCGCCGATGACGACGGCGTCGGAGATGTAGGGCGAGAACTTCAGCTGGTTCTCGATCTCCGACGGCGTGATGTTCTTGCCGCCCGCCGTGATGATGATGTCCTTCATTCGATCGGTGATGCGCACGAACCCTTCGTCGTCCATCACGCCGACGTCGCCGGTGTGGAGCCAGCCGTCGACGATCGTCTCCCCGGTCTTGGCCGGGTTCTTGTAGTAGCCCATGAACACGTGCGGCCCCTTCAGCAAGATCTCGCCCTCGGGCGACAGGCGGACCTCGGTGCCGGGCCGGGCGATTCCCACGGTGCCGAGCTTGATGCGGTCGGCCGGCATCGCGGTGGCGAGGCCGCAGTTCTCGGTCTGGCCGTAGACCTCGCGCATGTCGATGCCGAGGGCCATGTACCACTTGATCAGCTCGGGCGCGATCGGCGCCGCCCCGGTGGCCGTGCCCCGAGCGCGGTGCAGCCCCATCGAGCGTTTGACGTTGTCGAGCACCAGGAAGTCGGCGACGCGAAAGAGCAAGCGGAGCACGAGCCCCGGCCGTCGGCCGGCGATCCGCTGCTCGGCCACGCGCGCGCCGACGGAGAGCGCCCAGTGATAGGCGAGCCGGCCCACGCGGGTGGCGTCCCGCATCCGAAGCGCGACCGCCGAGTAGAACTTCTCCCAGATGCGCGGCACCGCGAAGAAGAGCGCGGGCGCGACCTCACGAAGGTTCTCGGGCACCGTGTCGATGCTCTCGGCGAAGTTGATGGTGGCGCCGGTGCGCAGCGGGTTGAACACGCTGACCGTGCGCTCCGCGATGTGGCAGAGCGGCAGGAACGAGAGCTGCTGATCGCCCTCGTGCAGCGCCGTGACGTAGTCGGAGTAGTCAATCTGGAACAGGATGTTGCGATGGCTCAGCATCGCCCCTTTGGGCGGCCCGGTCGTGCCCGACGTGTAGACCAGGATCGCCAGGTCGTCGGGCCGCGCGAGCTCGACCATGCGGTCGAACGCGCCGGGATGCTCCGCCCCGTAGCCGAGGCCGAGCTCGAGGAGCTCGTCGAACGAGATCACCTGCTCGTCCTTGAAGGCGTGGAGCCCCTCGGTGTCGAAGACGACGATCTTCACGAGCTCGGGACAGCGGGCGCGGACCTCGAGGATCTTGTCGAGCTGCTCCTCGTCGGCGGCAAAGAAGAAGCGGGTGCCGCTGTCGTTCACGATGTATTCGACCTGGCGGGGCGCGTCGGTCGTGTAGATGCCGTTGGTGACGCCGCCGACCGCGAGGGTGCCCATGTCGGTGTAGAGCCACTCCGGGCAGTTGTCGGCCATGATCGAGACCACGTCGCGGTGGCGCAGGCCGAGCGCGACCAGGCCGAGCCCGACGTGCTTCGCCCGCTCGCCGTACTCGTGCCAGGTGACGGCGCGCCAGATGCCCAGGTCCTTCTCGCGCATCGCCACGCGGTGGCCGCGCTCGCAGACGACGTGACGGAAGAGCTTCGGCAGCGTGTCCTGGCCGAAGACGGTGGTCGAGAGGCCGGTCGTCACCGCCATGTCTTCTTCCTCTTCCAGCGTCGCGTGCCGCGGACGCCCGACTCCTTCATGCCGAGGTAGAATTCCTTGATGTCCTCTTTCTCGAGCAGCCGCGCGCAGGTGTCCTCCATCACGATGCGGCCGACCTCGAGCACGTAGCCGTAGTCGGCGATGTGGAGCGCCATGTTGGCGTTCTGCTCCACCAGGAGGACCGTCACCCCGCGCTCCCGGTTGATGCGCGCGATGATCTCGAAGATCTCCTTGACGAGCCGGGGCGAGAGACCGAGCGAGGGCTCGTCCAGCAGCATCATGCGCGGCCGCGCCATCAGGGCGCGGCTGATCGCGAGCATCTGCTGCTCGCCCCCCGAGAGCGATCCCGCCCGCTGCTCGGCCCGGGATCTGAGCACCGGGAAGTACGAATAGACCAGCTCCAGGTCCTCGCCGACACCGGCGGCGTCCCGCCGGGTGAATGCGCCCATCATCAAGTTCTCACGGACGGAGAGGAACGGGAACACCTCGCGCCCCTCCGGCACGTGGCTGATGCCGAGCCGCGTGACCCGGTCGGGGTCCATGCCTTGGATCTCCCGGCCCGCGAAGGTCACCGTGCCCTTCTGGGGATCCATCACGCCCGAGACGGTCTTGAGGATCGTGCTCTTGCCCGCGCCGTTGGCGCCGAGGATCGTGACCACGGAGCGCTCCGGCACCACGAAGCTGATGCCCCGGATGGCCATGATCGGACCGTAGTAGGTCTCGAGGTTCGTGACGGTGAGCAGGGGGTCGGCCACGGGTCAGCCGCCGAGATACGCCTTGATCACGTCGGGATGCTCCTGCACCTCACGCGCGGTGCCGAGCGCGATCGGGCGCCCGTAGTTCACCGCCAGCACCCGATCGGACACCGAGCTGACCAGGCTCATGTCGTGCTCGACCATCAGCACGGTGACGCCCAGGATCGTTCGGATGTCCTGGATCCAGAACGCCATGTCCTCGGTTTCCTCGACACTCAGGCCGGACGACGGCTCGTCCAGGAGCAAGAGACGCGGTCGCGTGCAGAGGGCCCGCGCCATCTCGACGACCTTGCGGACGCCGTAGGCCAGGTTGACGACGAGACTGTCGCGGTGCGGCTGCAGGTCCAGGAAATCGATCACGCGCTCGACCGCCTCGCGGTGCTCCAGCTCGAGCTCGCGCACCCTGGGCAGGAACAGGAGCTCCTCCACGAAGCGCGAGCGTTTGTGCGCGTGACGGCCGAGCAGCAGGTTCTGGAGCACTGTGGCGTGCTCGAACAGCTCGATGTTCTGGAACGTCCGCGCGATCCCCCGGCGGGCGATCTCGTGGGGCGGCACCCGCGTGATGTCCTCGCCGTCGAAGATCAGGCGGCCGGCCGTGGGCTCGTAGATCCGCGACACCAGGTTGAAGATCGTCGTCTTGCCGGCGCCGTTGGGGCCGATGATCGTGAAGACCTCGGCCGGCTCGATCTCGAAGCTCACCCCGTCGACGGCCCGCAGCCCGCCGAAGTCCATGACCAGGCCGTCGGCGGCCAAGAGGCTCACCGCAACCGCTCCGAGCGCATGTAACTCTTCTGGCGGCGAAAGGTCGCGCGCTTGTAGAGCGGGAAGGTCGAGAAGTAGAGCTGGATCTTGCGCCAGCGGCCGTAGATGCCGAGCGGCTCGAACAGGATGAAGAGCACGAGGATCAGGCCGAAGAGCCCGGGCTCGAGGCCGGGCTTCTTGACGAATCGATCCACCGCCAGAAACGTGGCGGCGCCCGCGTCCTTCCCGAGCGGCGAGGCCAAGGCACTCAGCCACGCCGGGACCGCGTCACGGGCCTGCGAAATCGCCACCGGCAGCAGCGCCACAAAGACGGCGCCGAAGAGCGCGCCGTGGAGGCTGCCGAGGCCGCCGACGACCACCATCAGGAGGAACTGGATCGAGAGCAGCACGGTGAAGATGTCCGGTGCCAGGAAGCCGATCTTGTGCGCGAACAAGGCGCCCGCGACGCCCATGAGCGCGGCGGAGTAGGCGAAGGCGCTGGTCTTGTAGACGGCGAGGTTCACGCCCATCGACTGCGCCGCGATCTCGCTGTCCCGGATCGCCACCCACGCCCGGCCCGTCGGAGCTCTCAGCAGATTGCCGGTCAGCCAGAGCGCCCCGATCAGGAAGGCGAGGCAGACGAAATAGAACGCGGCGTCGCCGCCGAGGTAGATGCCGAACACGACCGGCTTGTCGACCGGCTTGCCCTTGAGCCCGCCGGTGACTCGCTCCCAGCGCGTCAGCACTTCCTGGATGATCAGCGCGAATGCCAGGGTGGCGATCGAGAGATAGACGCCGGTCATGCGCAGCGCGGGCAGGCCCACGAGCACGCCGACCGCCGCCGTCACCGCGCAGGCCAGCGCCACCCCGACGACCCACGGCAGCCCGAGATCGTGGATCGCGTAGACGTGGGTGTAGGCGCCGATGCCGAGGAACGCCGCGTGGCCCAGGCTGACGAGGCCGGTGTAGCCCGCGAGCACCATGAGGGAGATGCCGCAGAGGCCGTAGATGAAGACGAGGCTCACGTCGACGAGATACGCCGGGATCAGCAGCGGCAGCACGAGCAGGCCGACCAGGAGCGCCACGTACCAGTTGCGCTGGACGTCGTCGCGGAAGATTTCCAGGTCCTGGGCGTAGGAGGTCTTGAAGACGAAGCGCATGCTCAGACCTTCTTCCGCACGATCGCCCCGAACATGCCCTGGGGCCGCACCGCGAGCACGACGAGCAGGACGACGTAGGCCGCGACGTCCTTGAATCCCTGGGGCAGGTAGGCGCCCGAGAAGAGCTCGATCAGCCCGATCGTGACTCCGCCCACCAGCGCGCCCGGGATCGAGCCGAAGCCGCCGAGCACCGCCGCCGCGAACGCCTTGAGCCCGATGAACCCGAGGTTGATGTCGATCAGCGACACCGGCGCCAGCAGGACGCCGGCGATCGCGGCGACACCGGCCGAGATTGCCCAGATCAGCGAGAACATCAGCTTGACGGGAATGCCCATGTAGTAGGCGGCGAGCTGGTTCTGCGACGCGGCCTGCATCGCCAGACCGACGCGCGTGAACGTGAAGAAGGCGTAGAGCACGGCGCAGAGCGCGACCGTCCCGACGATGATCGATACGTACTCGTGGCTCACCGCCACGCCGGCCACGCGAGTGGCGCGGGCGCTGAAGGGCGTCGGGAGGGTGTAGATCTCCGAGCCCCAGGCGATCGACGCGAAGCTCCGGAAGATCGCGCCGAGCCCGATCGTCAGCATCACGACCGAGAACTGCGGCTGGCCGATGACTCTTCTCAAGATTGTCGCGTCGAGCACGGCACCGAAGAGCGCCACCAGTGCGACCGCCAGCGCCAGCGCCACCCAGTAGCCGACCCCGTACCAGACGACGAACATGTAGCAGGTGAATGCGCCGAGCATCAGGAGATCGCCCTGGGCGAAGTTCACCAGTTCCGTCGCCTTGTAGATCAGCACGAAGCCGAGCGCCACGAGCCCGTAGATGCAGCCCACGGCCAGGCCGTTGAGCACGAGTTGTAAGATCGTGTCCAGCGCGTCCTCCCCGGGGTGCGCGGAGCGCACCTCCCGGATTCGCGAAGCGAAATGCTCCGGTTATAGCCAGCGCGGCGCCATTCGTCAATCCGGACGGGTGTTTCGCCTCCCGGGATGCCCGACGTCCGGTGGGATTGCCACGTGCGGCCCGCTCGTTTACACTGCGATGAACAGCCGTTCATTTCGCGTGGAGGACCCTGATGGATCGTCCGATCGCCTACGACAAGCTCGCGCGTGAGGAGCGATTCGTGCGGATGCGCGCGCGCGAGGTCGCCGAGTTAAAGGTGGCCCAGGGGCTGCCGCCGTTTCCCGATCTCTCGAGCGGCGAGTCGATCAAGGAGCGGGTCCACGGGATCATGGTCGGCGAGCTCCAGGCGATGGAAGGGGCCGGCCGGAGCGTGTGCGACTTCCCCGACGCGCCCTGGGATTTCACGATGGACATGGCGCGCCAGGTCTGGGACGAGTCGCGCCACGTCGAGATCTACCTGAGGCTGCTCGAGCACCTCGACGGCTACGCCGGGGAGTATCCGGAGACGACGATCCTCTGGCGCTGCGCCTGCGCCGAGGACGCCGCCGCGCGCGTCGCGGGCGTCAACCGCGGGCTCGAGGGCCTCGCGTGCGACGTCTTCAACCAGCTCGTGCACATCGCGCGCAAGATCGGCGACCCGATCCTGGAGCGCGCCGTCGACTTCGTCCTAGCGGACGAGATCACCCACGTGCGCATGGGCTCGAAGTGGCTGACCAAGCTCACCGAGGGCGACGCCGAGCGCCGCCGCAAGGCGATCGAGTTTCAGGAGAGCATCGACGAGCGCTTCAATCTGGGCGGCGTCCGTCGCGAGGGCGACCACGAGGCCGTGTCGATCTCGATCGCGACGGACGTGCGACGCATGGCCGGGTTCACGGAAGAAGAGATCGAACGTCTGATCAAGACGACCCAGCGGTCTCAGGTCTACTGACGGGCGTGCCCGAGCCCCTCGAAGGAACCTTCAGCGCCGACCACTCCGCGCGTCTGCTCCGCAACTACCGCTACGTCGTCGAGCGCACGATGCGGGCGATCGGCGGCTGGATCGCCCTCACCCCCGAGCTCTCCGCCAAGCTCCTGATGGGCCGGCACGTGTGGGACCTCGCCCAGCACTGCGACGCCTTCGGCCAGCGGCTTCCCGAGCTACGCTCGCGCGCCCAGGTCTCGGAGGCCGCGAATCCCGCGGTCGCCACGTTCATGGACTCGATCGAGGACGCGGAAGCGGCCGATCAGACGGTCGAGCGGCTGGTAGGCGTGTACGGCGTGCTGAAGCCCCACCTGCTCGCGACCTATCGCGATCACCTCGCGCGCGCCAACCCGGTCTACGAGCCGCCGACCCGCCGCATCCTGGCACGGTGTATCGACGACGAGGAGCGCCACATCGCGGCGGGCGAGACCATCCTGCGTTATCTCGCCGCGGGTCCTCGCGTGACAGAGCGCGTGAGCGCGCGCCGCCGCCACCTGGAAGGGCTGCTGGCGGCCGCGGGCGGCGTGACCGGCGCCGGATTGCCGCCGCGCGCGGCGCCCGAGATCGTGGTCGCGCGGGCCGAGCTCTCCGACGATGCGCAGGAGTTCATCCGACTGGAGAAGGCGACGGGCGCCTGGCCGATCCCCCCGGACCTCGAGAAGGCGCAGCGCTCGTTCGCCGACGCGTTCGTGGCCGGCGACGACGCCGGGCTGTCGCGCCTCCTGGCGCCGGGTCTCGAGCTCGAAGCGACCGCGTGGGCTCTGCTGCGCGGGACCTCCTATTCCCACCACGTGACCGTCGCCTTCGCGCGGCTCGGCCACCAGCGGCTCGTGAAGACGCGCCTGGACGGGCCCTCGAGCTCGGCGACGGTGCTCGCCCGCTGGACCTCGTCTCCGGAGGGCTGGCGGATCGCCGCTCTCGACGTCGTCGGGCGAGACGCCGTCCGCCCGGCCTGAGCGTCGTTGTTCGGCACCGTCCTCGTCGCCAACCGGGGAGAGATCGCGCGCCGGGTGTTCCGCGCCTGCCGCGCGCTCGGGCTCAGGACGGTCGCGGTGTACTCGGAAGCCGATCGTGGGGCTGTTCACGTACGCGACGCCGACCGGGCGATCGAGGTCGGGGGCGCCCCGGCGCGCGAAAGCTACCTCAACGCCGAGCGCATCCTCGAAGCGGCTCGCCAGGCGCGGGCCGACGCCATCCATCCCGGCTACGGCTTTCTCTCCGAGAGCTGGCGATTCGCCGAGGCCGTGCGGCGCGCCGGGATCGTCTTCATCGGGCCCGGGCCGGAAGCGATCCGCAAGATGGGAGACAAGATCGAGGCCCGCAGGCTGATGAGCGCCGCCGGCGTCTCGGTGCTGCCCGGCAGCTTCGACCCGGTCGCCGACGTCGCGGCCGCCGAGGCGATCGCGCGTGAGATCGGCTACCCCGTCATTCTGAAAGCCGCGGCGGGCGGCGGGGGCATCGGCATGGCCCGCGTCGCCAAGCCCGGCGATCTCGCCGCGGCGTTCGCCGCGGCGACCCGGCGCTCGCAGGCCGCGTTCGGGATGGGCGAGCTCTACGTCGAGCGCTATCTGGAGCGGCCGAGGCACGTGGAGGTCCAGGTGTTCGGCGACAGGGTGGGAAGCGTCGTGCACATGCACGAGCGCGAATGCTCGATCCAGCGGCGGCACCAGAAGCTCGTCGAGGAGTCGCCGGCGCCAGGCCTGGCGCCGGCAACCAAGACCGGCTTGACCGCCGCGGCGGTGGCCGGTGCCCGGGCCATCGGCTACACGAACGCCGGGACGATGGAATTCCTCGTGGACGAGGGCGGCGGATTCTATTTCCTCGAGATGAACGCGCGCCTGCAGGTCGAGCATCCCGTGACCGAGGAAGTGACGGGGCTCGATCTCGTCGTCGCTCAGCTCCGCGCGGCGGCGGGGGAACCCTTGCCGTGGGGTCAGAGCGAGATCGTCCAGCGCCGAGCGGCGATCGAGTGCCGAGTGTATGCTGAGGACCCGTCGAAGGGCTTCCTGCCGTCGCCCGGTACGGTTCAGAGGCTCGAGCTGCCCTCGGGAGAGGGGATCCGGATCGAATCCGGAGTCGAACCGGGGAGCACGGTGTCCGTCCACTACGATCCGCTGCTTCTCAAGCTGATCGCCCATGGGGCAACCCGGGATCAGGCGATCGAGCGCCTGGCCGACGCGCTCGATCGCTGCGTGATCGAGGGCGTGCGCACCACGATTCCGTTCCTGCGCGGGGTGGTCGCGAGCAGCGAGTTCCGCCAGGGCCGGGTGCACACGCAGATGCTCGAACAAGGAGCGTTCAATGCCTGAGGAGATCAAGGCGCACATCACGGGGGTCGTGTTCCAGATCCCCACCAAGCCAGGTGATCGGGTGGCGGCCGGCGACGCGGTGATCGTGCTCGAGTCGATGAAGATGGAGATCCCCGTCGAAGCGCCGAGGGCCGGCGCGGTGAAGGAGATCAGGGTCCAGGAAGGCCAGACCGTCCAGGAAGGCGACGTGGTCGCCGTGCTGGAGTAGGGAGAGCTCGATGAGCGTCGACCTGATCCGCGGTCTCTACGACTACCACCGCTGGGCCAACCGCCGACTCTTCGACGTCGCGGCCGCGCTCGGCGAGGATCTGCTCTCCCGCGAGGTGGGCAAACAGTTCAGCTATCCGACGATCCGAAGGATGTTCGGCCATCTCTACGGCGCGGACCGGCTCTGGCTGACGCGGTGGACGGGCGGCACGGTCACGTCGGTCCCGGGCGCGGAATTGACGACGCTCGCGTCGATCCGCGCGCCGTGGGACGATCTCGAGCGGGAGCAGCGCGCCTACATCGAGGGATTGTCGGCGGCGGACTACGATCGCGTCATCCAATACACCGGCGCGGAGGGCAAGCAGTTCAGGGCCCCGCTCGGGCCGCTGCTCCAGCACGTCGCGAATCACGCCACGCACCACCGGAGCGAGATCGCGACCATGCTGACGATGGTCAGCACCTCGCCCCCGGACACCGGTCTCGCCACCTACCTCCTGGTCACGACAAACCAGCTGCGTTAGAGAGCAGCGATAAGCAGGGAGCAGCGATTGCGGGCCGGCTACGGTTGGTGCGGCGTCGAGGGGCGCCCCGGCGAAGCCGGGGCGCCCTCCGCGCGCGGGGGGTTTGGGGGGCCCGTCGAGGCCCCCATGAGGCTAATTCTCGATAAACGCTCTGAGATTGCGACCCCGGAGCGGGTGACGCAGCTTCCGGAGCGCCTTGGCCTCGATCTGCCGGATGCGCTCGCGCGTCACCTCGAAGCGCTTGCCCACCTCTTCGAGGGTGTGCTCGCCCTCTTCGCCGATGCCGAACCGCAGCCTCAGGATCTCCTTCTCCTTCGGCGACAGCATCGACAGCGCCCGCTCGACCTGCGTGGTCAGGTCCTGGTTCAGGAGCGACTCGTTCGGCGAGCCGGCCGACTTGTCCTCGAGAAAATCTCCGAGCTCCGAGTCCTCGCCGATGGGTGTCTCGAGCGAGAGAGGCTTCCTGGACGACTCGAGGATGAGCCGCACCTTCTTGGCCGGCACGCCCGTCCGCTGAGCGAGCTCCTCCGGGGTCGGTTCGCGGCCGATCTCGTTCACGAGATTGCGGTTCACCCGCGAGATCCGGTTCAACGTCTCGACCATGTGGACCGGGATCCGGATCGTGCGTGAGTGGTCCGCGATCGCCCGCGTGATCGCCTGGCGGATCCACCACGTGGCGTACGTCGAGAACTTGAAGCCTCGCCGGTACTGGAACCGGTCGACGGCCTTCATGAGCCCGATGTTGCCTTCCTGGACCAGATCCAGCAGGGAAAGATCGCTGCCCAGGTAGCGCTTGGCCACCGAGACCACCAGGCGCAGGTTGGCCTCCATCAGCTCGCGCTTGGCCTGCCGAACCGTGCGATCGCTCCGGTCGATCTGCTCGAGGAGAGGGCCGAGCTGCTTTCGAGGAAGCCCGGTGCGCTTCTCGAGCAGACGGAGCTCGCGCGTGGCTACCGGGTTGTGGACCCGACGGGCGCTGCGGTCCAGCTCGCTGATCTTCTCCCAGCGGCGGCGCACCTGCGCGACCAGATCGTCGATCAAGGCCGGCTTCAGGGTCATGTCGGCCACGACGTCCTGGATCGCCTCGCGCGCGGCGGCGATCGCCGTCGCGGTGCTCTTGCGATAAGCAGCCGACCGCCGCCTGGCGGAGAGCGACTCCTCGAGCCGGGCGATCTTCCGCTGGAGACGGCGAACGCGCTCGAAGGCCAGGACGATCGGACGGATCGCCTTCGCCTCGAGCTCTCCCCCCTCGGGCAGGACGATCACGTCGTCGGCTGCGATCTCGCCTCGACGCAGCTTGTCCCCGACCTCGAGGAGGGCTTCGACGGCCATCGGGATCGCGACGAGCGTGCGGCGCAGGGCGATCTGGCCGACCTCGATGCGCCGTCCGATCTGGACCTCCTGCGCGGCGTTAAGCAGGGGGACCTTGCCGATCTCCTTCAGGTACAGACGGACCGGATCTTCACCCTTGGTGAGACCGGGAGCGTACGTCTCCTCGACGGCCGCCCGCGGAGTCTCCTCCGCGTCGTCGTCGACCACCGCGTGAGCTTCGCGCTCGCCGGCCGAGGTGATGGTGCCGGAAGCCACGGGGCTGCCTTCAACCGCGTCCGAAGTCTCGCGAAATGTCATCGTGTCACCGGCTTTCTCGTATAGAGATTCCTGTTCATTCAGATGCGCGAACCCGCTTCAAAGTTTCATCAAACTAGACTTTCATCCCACTGGAGCCCGGCCTAGGGTCATCCCCGCGGCGCCCCTGCGGGGTTTACCCGGGCTCGAAGACTCGACCCGCTCCGGCTCCCCGGCTCCGGGGCAGGCTTCTGACCGGATTCACCGCCGCGCTATTCAGCAGCCTCGAGTATTTGTCCAAAACCAGAACACCCGACCCAGAGTTCCAGACGGGGCCATCTTGTGTCCTCCGGGGTGGACCGCTCGAAGCCGGGAGGGAGAGGTAGAATCGACGGAGTGATTGCCCCGAGCGCGAGCTATAGCTTCACCGTCCGGCTGCAGATCGCGAACCGGCCGGGCATGCTCGGTCGCGTCACGTCCGCGATCGGAGACGCCGGCGGCGACATCGGCGCCGTCGACCTGGTCGAGACCACGCGCGAGCGGACCGAGCGCGATATCACCGTCAAGGCGCGCGACAGCATCCACGCCCAGCAGATCGTGAGCCGGCTGCGCCGGGTGGCCGGCGTGCGCGTCGGTGCCATTTCCGACCGCACGTTCTTGATGCACCTGGGCGGCAAGATCGAAGTCCGCAACAAGGTCCCGATCCGTACCCGTGACGACCTCTCGATGGTGTACACGCCGGGGGTGGCACGGGTCTCTCTCGCGATCCGGGACGACCGGCAGCGGGCTTTCTCGCTGACGATCAAGCACAACACCGTCGCGGTCGTCACCGACGGGACCGCGGTTCTGGGCCTCGGGGACATCGGCCCCGAGGCGGCGCTGCCGGTGATGGAAGGCAAGGCGATGCTCTTCAAGGAGTTCGCCGGGGTCGACGCCTTTCCTCTCTGCCTCGGGACCAGGGACGTGGACAAGATCGTCGAGACCGTAAAGCTGGTGGCGCCGGCGTTCGGCGGCGTCAACCTTGAAGACATCGCCGCCCCGCGCTGCTTCGAGGTCGAGGAGCGCCTCCGCAAGGAGCTGGACATCCCGGTCTTCCACGACGACCAGCACGGCACGGCGGTCGTGGTGCTCGCGGCCCTCCTCAACGCGCTCAAGATCGTGCGCAAGGACCCGCGGCGAATCCGGGTGGTCGTGACGGGCGTCGGCGCCGCCGGGACCGCTACCATCAAGATTCTTCAATCGAGCGGGGTCCGTGACATCATCGGGGTCGACGAGCACGGCATCATCCACCGCGGTCGGACGGAAGGCATGGACTTCATGAAGCGCTGGGTCGCCGCCGCCACCAACCCGCGTCGGGTCACGGGCGGTCTGAGCGCGGCGCTCGCGCGCGCGGACGTTTTCATCGGGCTCTCGGTGCCCGGCATTCTGTCGCCGCGCGATCTGAAGCGGATGGCGCGCGACCCCATCGTTTTCGCCATGGCCAATCCCGACCCGGAGATCCGGCCTGAGGAGGCCGAGAAGCACGTCCGCGTGATGGCGACGGGCCGCTCGGACTACCCGAACCAGATCAACAACGTGCTGTGCTTCCCCGGCTTCTTCCGAGGCCTGCTCGACGCCCGCGCGCGGGCGGTCAATGACGAGATGAAAATTGCCGCGGCGCGCGCGCTGGCCGCGTGCGTGAGCCCCAGCGAGCTCTGCGAGGAGTACATCATCCCCAGCGTCTTCAACAAGAGCGTGGCGCCGGCCGTGGCCGAAGGCGTGGCCCGCGCCGCCCACGACACTGCGACGGCTCGGCGGCGGCGACGCCTGGACTCGACCAGGATTCGGTGACACCGCGCTGGTCGGTCGTCATCCCGGCGTTCGACGAGGCGCAGCGCCTCCCGGCGTTTCTGGAGAAGGTCGTCGCGTACTTCGAGGGGCGCGACGAGCCCTACGAGGTCATCGTCGTCGACGACGGCTCGACCGACGGCACCGCCGAGGTCGTCGAGGCACGACGCTTCCCGACGGTCAGCGTGCTGCGCCTGCGGCCGAACGCGGGCAAGGGCGCCGCGGTCCGCGCGGGAATGCTGGCCGCGAAGGGGGCCTACCGCGTCTTCGCCGACGCCGACGGGGCCACGCCGATCGAGGAGCTGAAGCGGCTCGAGCCGCTGCTGGTGGCGGGCGCCGACGTGGCGATCGGCTCCCGCGTCCTCGTCGACTCCGGCGTCTCGGTGACGGCGCGTGCGCATCGCGTGGTGGCCGGGCGCCTCTTCAACTGGCTGGTCGCGAGGATGGGCCTGCACGGCGTCGCCGATTCCCAGTGCGGCTTCAAGGCGTTCACGGCGCCGGCGGCGACGCGCCTGTTCGAGGCGCTGTCCACGCCGGGGTTCGGCTTCGACGTCGAGCTGCTCCTGCTGGCCAGGGCCGCGGGCTGTCGCGTCGTCGAGGTTCCCGTGAACTGGGCCGATCAGGCCGGCAGCAAGGTCGGCGTGCTGCGCCACGGGCCGGGAATGCTCTGGCAAATGTTGCGAGCGCGCCGACGAGTCGGCCGGAGGCGTTCGTGACGTTCGCGCGGCGGATCCTGGAGATCGAGCCGTTTCTCGCCGTCGAAGTCGCCGAACGCGCGCAGGAGCTCGAGCGCGCCGGCATCGACGTGGTCCACCTCGAGTTCGGCGAGCCCGACTTCGAGGCGCCGCCGGCCGTGCGCGACGCCCTGGCGCGCGCGATCAAGGACGGTCGGACGCGCTACGCGCACAGTCTGGGAATCCTGCCGCTCCGCGAGGCGATCGCGGAGCACTACGCGCGGACCTACGGCGTGACGATTTCGCCCGAGCAGATCCTCGTCACGGCCGGCACCTCGCCGGCCATGCTGCTCGTGTTCGGCCACCTCCTGAACCCCGGCGACGAGGTGGTCCTGAGCGATCCGTACTACGCGTGCTATCCGAACTTCATCAAGTACGCCGAGGGCCGGCCGGTCTACGTCGGCGTGACCGAGGAGGACGGCTTCCAGTATCGGCCCGAGGCGATCCGGGATCGGATCGGCCCGCGCACGCAGGCGATCGTGATCAACTCGCCCGCGAATCCCACCGGCACGGTGCTCTCCGCCGACCGCATGGCCGCGATCGGCGCGCTCAGCGGCGGCGACGGCCCCGTGATCGTCTCGGACGAGATCTATCACGGGCTCAGCTACGAGGGCCGCGATCGCACGATCCTCGAGTTCACCGACCGGGCCTTCGTGCTCAACGGATTCTCGAAGGCCTACGCCATGACGGGATGGCGACTCGGATGGGTCATCGCGCCCCGCGAGCACATCCGGGCGCTGCAGACGCTCTACGGCAACTTCTTCATCTCGACCAACGAGTTCGTGCAGTGGGCCGGCGTCGCCGCCCTGCGCGAGGCGGGCGACGACAGCCGCCGTTTCCGCGCGATCTTCGACGACCGGCGGCGCGCGATGATCGCCGGCCTCAAGTCCCTCGGGTTCGGCGTCGGCGCCGAGCCGACCGGCGCCTTCTACGTCCTGGCGAACGCGCGCCACCTGTCGGCGGACTCGGTCAGCCTCGCCCGGGAGATCCTCGAGTCGAGCCACGTCGCCGTCACGCCGGGCGCGGCTTTCGGCGCCAACGCCGAGGGCTATCTGCGCTTCTCGTACGCGTCGTCGCTCGAGCGCATCCGCGAGGGTCTCGAGCGCCTCCGACGCTTCCTCGCCGGATCGCGGCGCCGCGGGTGATGGACCCCGCCTACGTCGCCGTCCACATCGAAGAGGACCGGTCGCACTGGTGGTTTCGCGGCCGGCTGGCCGTCATCCGCGCGAGCTTGCGGCGCGCGCTGCCGGCACGCCGCGTGCGCCTGCTCGAGCTCGGCTGCGGCAGCGGCAACGTGCTCGCGGCGCTCGGCGAGTTCGGCGAGGCGGTCGGCATGGACGCCCACGAGGACCTCACCGCCGCCGCTCGCGCCGCGGGCCTCGACGTCCGCGTCGGTCACCTCCCGGACGATCTCGGCGTGCCCCCGGGCTGGGCCGAGGTCGTCCTGCTGCTCGACGTGATCGAGCACGTCGACGACGACGTCGCCGCTCTTCGTGCCGCGCGCGCGGCGGTCGGCGAGGGCGGCCTGCTCGTCGTGACTGTGCCCGCCTATCAATGGCTCTGGAGCGGCCACGACGAGGTTCTGGGCCACCGCCGTCGCTACACGGCGGCCGGGCTCCGCGCCGCCGTCGAGCGCGCCGGCTTCGAGGTACTGCGCGTGAGCTACTTCAACACCTTGCTCTTTCCGCTGCTGGCCGCCGTGCGCGGCTGGAAGCGCCTTCGCGGCGATCGGGGCCACGACCTGCGACGCCCGACGGCGCCGCTCAACCGGCTCCTCGAGGGCGTGTTCGCCTTCGAGCGCCACCTGGTTCCCCGCCTTCCGCTTCCGTTCGGCGCCTCGCTCCTCCTGATCGGCCGGCGATGAACGAGCCGCGCTCCGGGTCGACCCGCGAATGGGCGATCGTCGGCGGCGTCTACCTGGCCCTAGTGGCGGTCGCGGCGGTGTGGATCTGGATCGATCGCCGGCCGCCGGAGTGGGACCACGCGAATCACCTCGAGCGCGTCGTGCACTGCGCGGCGGATCTGGCGCGAGGCGACGTCCGTACCATCATTGAGCGCTCGTCCTTCTATCCGCCCGTGGTGCCGTGCGCCGCCGCGCTCGTGTATCGGCTCGCTCCGTCGGATCTCGCCGCGGCGCAGAGTGTGATCCTGGCGTTCCTCGGCCTCGGCATGGCCGCCGTCTATCTGCTCGGACGCCGGGTGGGCGGCGGCATCGAAGGGGTCGTGGCCGCGGTCGTGTTCGGCTGCGCACCGTTCGTGGTGTTCTCGGCGCTGCGGTTCCAGCTCGATCTGCCGCTGGCCGCGATGGTGGCCGTCGCGCTCGTCGTGATCCTGCTCACCGAGGGATTCACCAGGCTCGGGTGGTCGCTCGTCGCCGGCCTCGTGTTCGGGGCGGGCATGCTCACGAAGCCGCCGTTCGCGGCGTACGTCATCGTGCCGGTGCTCCTCGTCGCCGCCTCGAGTGGCCGGCGCCGTCGCGCGGCGGTCTACGCGGCGCTGGCCATCCTGGTCGGGGCCGCGATCAGCGTGCCCTGGTACGGACCGCGTCTCTTCGGGTTCGTCCCGCAGATCGCGGCCCGCTCGTTCAAGCAAGCGGCCGAGTCGGGGCATCCGGATCCCCTCACGGCGACGGCGCTGCTCTTCTACCCCACGTGGCTCGCGCCCGAGCTCGGGGTGCTGGCGGTGGTGCTGCTCCTCTTCGGGCTCGGCGTGGCGGCGCTGAGGCGCCAGTGGATCGTGCTGGCGGCCTTCCTGGCCCCTCTTCTCCTGTTCGAGCTTCTCCAGAACAAAAATTTGCGATACACCCTGCCGATCATGCCCGCCGCCGCCGTGCTGGCGGGCATGGCCTTCGGCCTCCTGAGGGGGCGGGCACGCGCCGCCGGCGGAGTGGTCGTGGCGCTCGCGTGTGCGCTCCAGGTGAGCGCGACCGCGCTGGCGGTGCCGTCGGGCTGGACCCTGCCGCGGCTCGGCGTTCCGTTCGTCCTGGAATCGCCGCCGGCGACCGGGAACTGGCGGCATCGCGAGATCATGGCACTCATCAGCCGGGACAGCCGCGGCGAGCCGGCGACCGTGAGCGTCGTCCCGAACGACAATTTCTTCTCCGTGAGCAACTTTCGCTATTACGGGACTCGAGACGGCCTGCCGCTCCAGTTCACGCGCGCCTGGGACGGTGAGCCGATCGGGATCGAGTACATGATCCTCAAGACGGGCGACGTCGGGCCGTCGTGGACGGCCGAAAAGCCGCGCCGGATCGCCGAGCGCCTGCGCGCCGACGCAGCGCTCGCGCGCGTCTTTCCCGCGATCGGCGAATTCCCGCTTCCGGACGGCTCGACGGCCACGGTGCGCGCCAGACGGCTCACCGAGGCGGTCCCTGCGGCGCCGGCCGCCTTCGCGCGCGAGGTCCAGGCGGCCGTGCGCCGGGCGCTGGCCGACGTGGCGGCCGACGTCCAGGGGCTGGAGGTCGATCTCACCTACGACGACTCGCTTCTGCGCGGGCACATCGGCCGCGTCGACATTCGCGCGGCGTCCGCGCGCTTGGGTGAGCTCAAGCGCCAGGGGTCGCCGCTGCTCCGGGTCGGCGACGTTCGGTTCGTCTTCGAGGACGTTCTCGTCAACCCGTTCGGCGTGCACGCCACGGGCCGCCTGTCTCCGCTCGACGCGCGGCGCGCCTCGATCGAGCGGGTGACCATACGAGAGGACGACCTCGGGGCGTTTCTCCGAGAGCAGAAAGGGTTCAAGGCGGCCTCGGTGAGGCTCGAGCCCGGGGCGCTCGCGTTCGTCGTGAGTCTGCCGGGCCCCGACGTCGCGGCGCGAGTCCGGGTGCTGCCCGCGAGCGAGCGGCCGTTCACCCTGGTGGCCGAGCACGTGACGCTCGGGGGCATCCCGGTGCCCGCGATGCTCGTCGACTGGGTCGTGCGCACGTGGGACCCGACGCCGCGGATCGCGAGCCGTCTGCCGATTCCCGTCACCGTGGGACGGATCGACATCACGCCCGAGGCGATTCGAATCTCGGCCAAGCCGTAGGGAGCCTCACATGCGAGAGTCGCGCGACGCCAAGCGGGCCCGGGCGCGAAAGATCATCCGCGCGTTGAAGAAGGCCTATCCCGACGCCAAGATCGCGCTCGACTTCGGCAATCCACTCGAGCTCCTGGTCGCCACGATCCTCTCGGCCCAGTGCACGGACGAGCGCGTGAACATGGTCACCCCGGCCCTGTTCAAGAAGTATGCGACGGCGCGAGCCTATGCCCGGGCCGAGGCGGCCACGCTCGAGGAAGAAGTACGCTCCACCGGCTTCTATCGCGCGAAGACCCGCTCGATCATCGCGATGGCGAAGGCGCTCCTCGACGAGCACGGCGGCGAAGTGCCACGATCTCGCGCGGCGCTCGTCGCGCTCCCGGGCGTCGGGCTCAAGACTGCGAACGTGATCCTCGGCAACGCGTTCGGCGAGCAGGCCATCGCGGTCGACACTCACGTGTTCCGTGTCTCTCAGCGCTTGGGCCTGGCGCGCTCGGACGATCCCGACGAGATCCACGATCAGCTCGCGGACGTCCTTCCAGAAAAGGAGTGGACGCTCACGACGCACCTCGTGCAGGCCCACGGGCGCCGATGCTGCCTCGCCCGAAAGCCGCTCTGCCCGGCATGCCCCGTGCCGACGCTCTGCCCCTGGCCCGGCAAGACCAAGATTCGTTGACAGCCCCCTGCTTCTCCCTTAGAGTATGGCGTTGCGTTTTTTCAGTTCGGACGCCTACTTAGAGCCGTCAAGGGGAAGCTGATGCCGACCTTGGTACCGAAGGAAAGCGAAATCGAGCGCAAGTGGTTCGTCGTGGACGCCGACGGGCAGGTGCTCGGCCGTCTCGCGAGCCGCGTTGCGTCAATCCTCCGCGGGAAGCACAAGCAGACGTTCGTGCCTCACCTCGACGTCGGCGATCACGTGGTCGTCGTCAACGCCGCGAAGGTTCACCTCACCGGACGCAAGATGCGCGACAAGCAGTACCGCTGGCACTCCGGCTACATCGGGGGACTGCGGGAGGTGAACGCCGAGACGATGCTCAAGACTCATCCCGAGCGCGTCATCGAATGGGCGGTCCAGGGGATGCTGCCCAAGAACCGCCTGGGCAAGGCGATGGCCAAGAAGCTGAAGGTCTACCGCGACGGCAAGCACCCGCACCAGGCCCAGCAGCCCGAAACTCTCACGCTGAAAGCGGAGGTTCGTTAGATGGCAGCGGTGGTCGACAGGTTTTACGCGACGGGGCGTCGCAAGACATCCGTCGCGCGGGTGTGGATCAGACCGGGCGCCGGGCGTATCGTCGTGAACCGGCGGGCGTTCGAAGACTACTTCCCGCGCGAAACGCTGCGTATGATCATCGCGCAGCCGCTCGAGGTCACGAGCACCGTCGGCCAGTTCGACGTCTTCGTGACGGTCGGCGGCGGCGGTCCCACGGGCCAGGCCGGCGCCGTCCGGCACGGATTGTCTCGCGCGCTGGCGCGTTTCGACGACAAGTTCCGGCTGCCTCTGAAGAAGGCCGGCCTCCTCACGCGCGACCCGCGGATGCGCGAGCGGAAGAAGTACGGCCAGCCAGGCGCGCGGCAGAAGTTCCAGTACTCCAAGCGGTAATGGCCGTCCGGGTCGCAGTCGCCGGCGCGAGCGGGTACATGGGCGCGGAGCTCTTGCGGCTGCTCTGCGTCCATCCGCATGTCACCGTGACGGGCGTGACCTCGGACCGGCTGGCCGGCGAGGCGCTGACCAAGGCCTATCCCCACCTGCGCGGGCTGAGCGACCTCCGCTTCCACGACCTCGACGCCGAATGGCTCGCGACCGTCGCCGACGTGGTGTTCCTCGCGCTGCCGCACATGGAGTCGCAGAAGGCGGTGCCCGTTCTGCGTCGCCACGGACGGCGCGCGATCGATCTCTCGGCCGACTACCGGCTGCGCGAACCCAACGACTACGTCACGTGGTACAAGGCGCCGCACATCGACCTGCCCGGTCTCGGCGAGGCGGTCTATGGGCTGGCCGAGCTCCACCGCAAGGCGATCGCGCAGGCCGCGCTCGTCGCCACGCCCGGCTGCTATCCGGCCGGCGCAATTCTGGCGACGGCTCCGCTCTTCCGAGCGGGGCTCGCGCGCCTCGACGGCGTCGTCATCGACGGGAAGTCGGGGGTCACCGGGGCCGGGGCGCAGGGACGAAAGATCGATCCGATGTATCTCTACACGGAAGCCAACGAGAACGTGCAGGCCTACGGCATCGCCTCGCACCGGCACACGCCTGAGATCGAGCAGGAGCTCGGCGCGCTCGCCGGAGCGCCGCTGCGCGTGGCCTTCACGCCGCATCTCTTGCCGCTCAACCGCGGCCTCTTCTCGACGGCCTCGGTGCCGCTGACGTCGACCTTGACGACGGCCCGGCTGCTCGACGTCTACCGCGAGTTCTACGCGGGGGAGCCGTTCACCCGCGTGCTCGACGAGGGCGAGCGGCCGACCACGCGCGCGGTCGTCGGATCCAACTACTGCGACGTGACGGTCGTGGCGGATCCGCGGACCAATCGCGCCGTGTGCGTGTCGGCCATCGACAACCTCGGCAAGGGTGGCGCGGCGAACGGCGTGCAGAACCTCAACATCATGTTCGGCTGGGGCGAGCGCATCGGGCTCGAGGCGCCGCCCGTGTATCCCTGAGCATGGCGGCGGCCGAGCTCCGTTGGCTCGAGGGCGGCATCACCGCGGTGCCGGGCATCCTCGCCGGCGGGGTCGTGGCGGGCATCAAGCCGAGTGGCAAGAAGGATCTCGCCCTCATCTACTCCTCGACCCCGGCGCGCGCGGCCGCGGTCTTCACCTCGAATCAGGTCAAGGGCGCGCCCGTTCTGGTGTCCTCGGAGCACGTGCGCGGCGGGCAGGCCCAGGCCATCGTCGCGTCGAGCGGCTGCGCCAACGTCTGCACGGGTGAGCGGGGAGTCGCCGACGCGCGGGAGATGACGCGTATCGTCGGCGATCTGCTGCGGATCCCGGCCGGCCACGTGCTGGTCGCCGCCACCGGCGTCATCGGCATCCCGCTCCCGATGGACAAGATCCGAGCCGCGATGCCGAATCTGGTGAAGTCCCTGTCTCCGCAGGGAGGCCGGGCGGCCGCCGAAGCGATCATGACGACGGACACCCACCCGAAGGAGGCGGCGGTCCGCGTCGAGGTCGGCGGCCGGCCCGTCACGATCGGCGGGATCGCCAAGGGTGTTGCGATGGTCGAGCCTCATCTGGCCACGATGTTCTGCTTCGTGGCGTCGGACGCGGCGGTGGCGCACGGCGCCCTGACGCCGGTGCTACGGCGTTCGGTCGACCGCTCGTTCAACCGGACGACCATCGACTCCGACCAGTCGACCAGCGACACCGTCGCGGTCCTGGCGAACGGCCTGGCCGAGAACACGCCGCTCGAAGTCGGCTCGCGGGGGATCCGCCAGTTCGCCGCCGGACTCGACGCGGTGATGACGAAGCTGGCGCGCATGCTCGTCCGCGACGGGGAAGGGGCGACCAAGCTCGTGACGGTCACCGTCCGCGGCGCCGCCAACGGGCGGGACGCGCTCAACGCCGCGCGGGCCGTGGCGAACTCACCCCTGGTCAAGACGGCGATCAACGGCCAGGACCCCAACTGGGGCCGGATCATGATGGCCCTCGGCAAGTCGCCGGCCCGGATCGACCCGGCCAAGGTGGCGATCGCCTTCGGGGAGGAGCACCTGGTCGAGCGGGGGATGCAGAAGGAAGGCGTGCGTCTGGAGCGCATTCGGGAGATCATGGGATTGGCGGAATACGAGATCGCGATCGATCTCGGACTCGGGCGTGGCGAGGACCGGGTCTGGACGTGCGATCTCAGCGAGGAGTACGTGCGGCTCAACGCCAAGTACACGACGTAGCTCACCATCACACACGCTGCGCGCTTTCGGTGGCAGTGCAGAGGCCCGGCGGGGCGAGCCTGCTGAGCGCGGCGGAGGCAAACCGAAGGAGGACCCCATGGCCGCGTTGACGATGAAGGAGTTGCTCGAGGCTGGAGTGCACTTTGGCCATCAGACCAAGCGCTGGAACCCGAAGATGCAGAAGTACATCTTTGGCGAGCGCAACGGCATTTACATCATCGACCTTCAGAAAACCCTCAAGAAGTTCCGCGAGGCCTACGGCTTCGTGCGCGACCTGGCCGCGGGCGGCGGCACGGTGCTCTTCATCGGGACCAAGAAGCAGGCCCAGGAAACCGTGTTCGAAGAGGCGAGCCGCTGCGGCATGTTCTACGTCAACCAGCGCTGGCTCGGCGGGACCCTGACGAACTTCGCGACGATCCGCAAGTCGATCACCCGGCTCAAGAAGCTCGAGGAGATGAAGGAGACCGGCGAGTACGAGCGGGTCCCGAAAAAGGAAGCGCTCGAGCTCGACCGGGAGCGCGAGAAGCTCGAGAAGGCGCTGGTCGGCATCAAGACCATGGACCAGCTGCCGGCCGCCGTGTTCATCATCGACCCGCGCAAGGAGAAGATCGCCGTGGCCGAGGCGCAGCGGCTGGGCATCTCGATCGTCGCGATCGTGGACACGAACTGCGACCCGACCGGCATCGACTATCCGGTCCCCGGCAACGACGACGCGATCCGCGCCGTACGCCTGATCACCTCGCGCATCGCCGACGCCATCAACGAGGGCCGCGGGACGCTCGGCAAGGACGAGGACGAGCCGGCGGCGGCGGACGCGGCGGCCGAAGGCGCGGAGATGGCAGTGGCCGAGGCGGAGGACTAGCGAATGGCCGCGACCGCGCAGCTGGTGAAGGACCTCCGCGATCGGACGGGCGCCGGGATGATGGACTGCAAGGAGGCGCTCCAGGCCGCGAAGGGCGATCTCGAGACGGCCGTCGAGTTCCTCAGAAAGAAGGGGCTCGCCCAGGCTGGCAAGCGCGCCCACCGCGAGGCGCGCGAGGGCGTGATCGGGACGTACGTCCACCACAGCGCCAAGCTCGGCGTGTTGATCGAGGTGAACTGCGAGTCGGACTTCGTCGCGCGCACCGAGGCGTTCCAGGATCTGGTGAAGGACCTGGGGATGCAGATCGCCGCCTCGAATCCGTCCTACGTCGCGCGCGAGGACGTCCCGGCCGAGGTCATCGAGAAGGAGCGTGAGATCTATCGCGGCCAGCTCGCCGACCAGAAGAAGCCGGCCCCGGTGATCGCCAAGATCATCGAGGGCAAGCTCGACAAGTTCTTCACCGAGCAGTGCCTGCTCGAGCAGCCGTTCATCAAGGACGCCTCCGGCAAGACGAAGGTCCGCGAGCTGGTCGACGGGGTGAACGCCAAGACCGGCGAGCGGATCGTCGTCAAGCGCTTCGCTCGTTTCCAGGTGGGCGAGGGGGGGTAGCATGACGGCGGCTGCCGGCTCCGGCCGCCCGGCCTACCGCCGCATCGTCCTGAAGCTTTCGGGGGAGGCGCTCGCGGGGAGCCAGGGCTACGGGATCGATCCGCTCGTGCTCGACCGAGTGGCCTCTGAGGTGCGCGACGTCTCGGCCCTCGGCGTGCAGATCGCGATCGTCATCGGCGGGGGCAACATCTTTCGCGGCATCGCCGCGAGCGCCGGCGGGATGGAGCGCGCGACCGCCGACTACATGGGCATGCTGGCGACGGTCATCAACGCGCTCGCGCTCCAGGACGCCCTCGAGAAGGCCGGCCTGCAGACCCGCGTGCTCTCGGCCATCGAAATGCGTGCGGTCGCCGAGCCCTATATCCGCCGCCGCGCCATCCGCCACCTCGAGAAGGGCCGCGTCGTGATCTTCGCCGCCGGCACCGGCAACCCATTCTTCACCACCGACACCGCGGGGGCGCTGCGGGCAGTCGAGATCGGCGCCGACGCGATCATGAAGGCCACGCAGGTCGACGGGATCTACTCGGCCGATCCCAAGCGCGACGCCAGCGCGCAGCGTCTGGAACGGATGACCTACATCGAGGTCCTCAATCGCGGCCTGCAAGTCATGGACGCCGCCGCGATCTCGCTCTGCATGGAAAACAAACTGCCGATCATCGTTTTCGATCTGGCGCGCGCCGGCAACATCAAACGGATCGTCCTCGGCGAGGTCGTGGGCTCCATCGTATCGTCGGGAGGGTGACGTTTATGGCTACGGCGGACATGCAGGGGGTGCTGAAGGAAGTCGAGGCGAAGATGATCAGCGCGCTCGACGCGCTCGGGCGCGAGTTCGCGGCGGTGCGCACGGGCCGGGCGTCCGCGGGGCTCCTCGAAGGCATCCGCGTCGACTACTACGGCACGCCGACGCCGGTCAGTCAGATGGCGTCTATCTCGGTACCCGACGCCCGGACGATCGTGATCCAGCCCTGGGAAGCCGGCCAGCTCAAGGCGATCGAGAAGGCGATCATGATGTCCGACCTCGGCCTGACGCCGGTCAACGACGGCAAGATCGTCCGCCTGGCGATGCCGTCGCCGACTGAGGAACGGCGCAAGCAGCTCGCGAAGACCGTGCACAAGATCGCCGAGGAATCCCGCGTCGCGGTCCGCAACCTCCGCCGCGAGGCGAACGACCGGCTCAAGGCAATGGCCAAGGACAAGAAGGTCTCCGAGGACGAGGAGCGCCGCAGCCACGATCAGATCCAGAAGACGACGGACCGCTTCATCGCCAAGGTCGACGAGCTGCTCAAGAAGAAGGAGCAGGAGATCCTGTCATTCTAGCGGAAGCCGAGCTGTTCGACGCCGTCCGCGCCCAGCCGCTGCCCGAGCACATCGCCATCATCATGGACGGCAACGGGCGCTGGGCGACCCGCCGCGGGCTCCCGCGCGTGGCCGGGCATCACGAGGGCGTGAAGTCGGCGCGCTCGATCGTCCGCGCGGCCTCGGCGCTGGGCCTCCGCTACCTCACGCTCTACGCGTTTTCGACGGAGAACTGGAGCCGTCCGGCCGACGAGGTCTCGATGCTCATGAGCCTCCTCGAGCGGTCCGTCAACGCGGAGCTGCCCGAGCTGATGGCGCGCAACGCCCGACTCCGTGTCCTCGGGCGGACGCACGGCCTGCCGGCCGGGGTGCGGCGGGGCGTCGAACACGTCGTGCACGAGACGCGCAACAACACCGGGCTCAACGTGCTGATGGCCTTCAACTACGGGGCCCGGGACGAGCTGATCGACGCGTTCCGGTCCCTGGCCCGCCAGATCGTGGCGGGCGAGCTCAAGCCCGAGGACATCTCGGAGAAGAAGATCAGCGAGGCGCTCTACACCGCCGACATCCCGGACCCCGATCTGCTGATCCGCACCAGCGGCGAGATGCGGATCTCCAACTTCCTCTTGTGGCAGATCGCCTACACGGAGCTCTGGGTCACGCCGACCCTCTGGCCCGATTTCCGGCCCGCCGATCTGTACCGCGCCGTCGCCGAGTTCCAGGGCCGCACGCGTCGGTTCGGAAAGGTGTGACGTGGCCGGGACCGAGGTGGCCCGCGTGAGCGTTCGAGCCGGATCCGTCGCGCCGGCCTGGAAGCGCATCGGAAGCTCGGTCGTCCTGATACCGGTCTTCGTGTGGGTGACGCTGTTCGCGCCGTCGTGGGCCTTCCAGCTCCTGGTCGTCGCGGCCAGCGCAGTGGCCTGTCGAGAGCTGGCGCGCATGTTCGAGCGCACCGGACGTCCGATCAGCACCCGGCTGACGGTGGGCGTCGGCGCCGCGCTCACGGCCAGCTTCGCCACCAGCCTCTACGCGAGGCTCGGCGACACCGCACGCCCGCTTCGCTGGATGCTCACGCCGGAGCTGGCGCTCGTCATCGGGGTCGGGCTCATCTGCAGCGCGCCGCTCTGGAGCCCGGGGCGACCGCTGGTCGATTCGACCGCGAACACCCTGTTCGGCGCGGTGTACGTCGGCTGGCTCCTCGGCTACGCGATCTGGCTCCAAGGGCGCGCCGGCGGGCCGCAGCTCGTGCTGTTCCTCGTGGGCGTGACGTGGGCCGGCGAATCGGCCGCGTACCTGGTCGGGTCCTCGGTCGGCCGTCACCGGCTCGCGCCGATCTTGAGCCCGCGGAAAACCGTGGAGGGCGCGATCGCCCAGATCGTCGTCTCGCTCGCCGCGGCGCTGGCGCTGGGAGCCTGGCTCCTTCCGGCGTGCAGCCTCACGGGCGCCGCCGGAGCCGGCGCGCTCCTGGGCGTGATCGGACAGGTCGGCGACCTCGCCGAGTCGGCAATCAAGCGGAGCATCGGAACCAAGGACACCGGCGACCTTATCCCGGGTCACGGCGGCATGCTCGACCGAATCGACAGCTTGCTCTTCAACGCCCCGGCCCTTTACCTCTACTCTTTGTACGCCTGGTGCCGCGCATGAAAAGCATTACGCTGCTCGGAGCGACGGGATCCATCGGTCTTCGAACCCTCGACCTCGTGTCGAGCTTCCCCGAGGAATTCTCGGTGGCCGGGCTCGCCGCGCGCGGATCGAACGTCGAGCGGGTCGCGGACATCTGCAAGAAGTACTCGCCGCGCGCCGTCGCGCTGCTGGAAGCGGACGCCCGCGACCGGCTGGCGCGGCTCCTCCCGGCGCCGCGTCCCGAGCTTCTGGCCGGGTCCGAGGGGCTCGTCACGCTCGCGCGCGACGTGAAGGCCGACATCGTGGTCTCGGCGCTCGTCGGCGGCGCCGGTCTGCTCCCGACCATGGCCGCGATCCAGGCCGGGCGCACCGTGGCCCTCGCGAACAAGGAAACCCTGGTGATGGCGGGCCGGCTGATGACCACCGCCGCGAGGGCGCGGGGCGTGAAGCTCCTGCCGGTCGACTCCGAGCACAGCGCCGTCTTCCAGTGTCTGGCCGGCCACAGCCGCGCCGACGTCCACCGCATTCTCCTCACGGCGTCCGGGGGGCCGTTCCGCGAGACACCCAAGGCGCGGCTGGCGACGGCGACGGTGGAGGACGCGCTCCAGCACCCGACGTGGAAGATGGGCGCCAAGATCACGATCGACTCGGCCACCCTGATGAACAAAGGGCTCGAGGTGATCGAGGCGCGCTGGCTGTTCGACGTCGGGTCCGATCAGGTGCAGATCGTGGTGCACCCGCAGTCGATCGTGCACTCGATGGTCGAGTACATCGACGGCTGCGTGATCGCCCAGCTGGGAGTGGCGGACATGGGCGTGCCGATCCTCTACGCGCTCACCTATCCGGAGCGCCGGCCGATGCCGACGGCCCGGCTCGATCTGGTCCGGGCCGGTCAGCTTACGTTCTACGAGCCCGACCTCGACAAGTTTCCGTGTCTGAGGCTCGCGCGCACCGCCCTCGACGCCGAGAGCTCGGCGCCGGTGGTGCTCAACGCCGCCAACGAGGTCGCGGTGGCGGCGTTCCTCGACCGGCGCATCGGCTTCAACGCAATCGCCGAGCTGATCGAGGACGCCCTCAACGCCTCGCGCGCGGGCGATCTCGGCTCGATCGAGGCGTGTGTGGCCGTCGACGCCGACACCCGGCGCTCGGTGCAGCGCGCCATCGACGCGCGTCACGGGGCCCGCCCCTCATGAGCGCGCTCCTCACCGTCGTCGATCGGATCGGCTCAGTCATCGTGTTCCTGGCCGATCGCGTCGGAGTGTTCATCGTCGTCCTCGGCATCCTCATCCTCATCCACGAGCTCGGACACTTCTTCGTCGCCCGCTGGACCGGCGTGGGGGTCGAGCGCTTCTCGATCGGCTTCGGACCGGTGCTGGCCCGCTGGCGCGGCAGAGAGACCGAGTACTGCCTCTCGGCCATCCCGATGGGCGGCTACGTGAAGATGATGGGCGAGGAGAATCCGCTCGAAGGCGGCGGCTCACCCGTCTTCGACCCGCAGAAGGCCTTCGCGCTGAAGCCCCTCTGGGCGCGGTTCCTGATCGTGTTCGCGGGGCCGGGAATGAATTTCGTGCTGGCCTGGGTGATCTTCGCCCTGCTCCTGGCCAGCGTCGGACGTCCCGTGTGGCCGGCCGTGCTCGGGCGCGTCGCGGCCGAGGGGCCCGCGGCGGCCGCGGGCCTGCAGGCCGCCGATGTCGTCACCGCGATCGACGGGCGGCCGATCGAGTACTGGGAAGATCTCGAGCGCGCCGTCGCCGGCTCCGATGGACGTCCCCTGCGGCTCACGATCAAGCGCGGCGGCGAGCTGCGCGAAGCCCAGGTCACGCCGCGGCGGATCGTGACACGCGATCCGATCTTCAAGGAGTCGCGCGAGGTGTGGAGCCTCGGTGCGGGCCCGCAGGTGACCCCGCAGGTCGGCATGGTCACCCCCGATTCGCCCGCCGAGCGAGCCGGTCTGCGTGTCGGCGACATCGTGGTCGCGGTCGCTGGCCAGCCGGTCTTCACGTCCGACGAGCTGACCCAGGCGATCCAGCAGGCGGGCGGCAAGCCGATCGACGTCGTGGTCCAGCGGGACGGCAAGCGCCTCACCGTGAGCGTGGCGGCCAATCGCGTGAAGGAGAAGAACGAGGCCGGCCAGGACGTGGAGAACTGGCGCATCGGCGTCATCCTGGCCAGCAAGGTCGTGCGCACCGAGCGCTACAACCCGGCGGCGGCCGTCGGGTACGGCGCCGCGAAGACCTGGGAGCTGACCGCGCTGACCGTCAAGGTGCTCTGGAAGTTCGTGAAGCTCGAGCTGCCGCTGTCGAATCTCGGCGGGCCGATCCAGATCGCGACGGAAAGCCACCGTCAGCGGCAAGAGGGTCTGGCCCAGCTCGCCGGCTTCACCGCGTTCATCAGCGTCAATCTCGCGGTGCTGAACCTCCTGCCGGTGCCGATGCTCGACGGCGGGCACCTGCTGTTCTTCGTCATCGAAGGCATTCTCGGCCGGCCGGTGTCGCTCAAGAAGCGCGAAGCCGCGCAGCAGCTCGGGCTCGTTCTTCTGCTGCTCTTGATGGTCTTCGCGATTTACAATGACCTCGTCCGGATCGACGCGTTTCGAATTTTCAGATAGGACGGCGCAATGATCACACGGCGGAAGACGCGGCAGATCAAGCTGGGCAACCTCGCGGTCGGCGGGGGCGCCCCGATCACCGTGCAGTCCATGACCAAGACCGACACGCGCGACGTCCAGGCCACCTTGCTCGAGATCTGGTCGCTCGAGGCGGCCGGCTGCGACATCGTCCGGTGCGCGGTGCCGGTCAAGGAAGCGGCCGAGAAGCTCGGCGAGATCAAGAGGCAGATCCGCATCCCGCTCGTCGCGGACATCCACTTCAACTACAAGCTGGCCCTGATCGCGCTCGAGCAGGGCGTGGACGGTCTCAGGCTGAACCCCGGCAACATCGGCGGCAAGCACTTCGTGCAGGAAGTCGTCAACGTCGCCAAGGACAAGAACATCCCGATCCGCATCGGCGTCAACGGCGGCTCGCTCGAGAAGGACCTGCTCGCCCGGTACAACGGGCCGACCGCGGAGGGCATGGTCGAGTCCGCGCTGCGCCACATCCGCATCCTCGAGGACCTGAACTATCCCGAGATGAAGATCTCGCTGAAGGCCTCCGATCCCCTGATGATGATCGAGGCCTACCGGATGCTCGCCGACCAGGTCGACTACGCGTTCCACCTCGGCGTCACCGAGGCCGGCACACCGGGCGTGGGCACGATCAAGTCCGCGATCGGCCTGGGCGCGCTCTTGTCGGAAGGGATCGGCGACACGATCCGCGTGTCGCTCTCGGCGGATCCCGCCGAGGAGGTCCGCGTCGGAATCCAGATCCTCAAGTCGCTCGGCCTTCGCAAGGGCGGGCTCACCTTCGTGTCGTGTCCGTCGTGCGGGCGCGCCGACGTCGACCTGGTCAAGCTCGCGAAGGAGGTCGAGGACGAGTTCAAGGGGCTGAACGAGGAGATCCACATCGCCGTGATGGGATGCGAGGTCAACGGTCCGGGCGAGGCGCGCGTCGCCGACATCGGCGTCGCAGGCGGCCGCGGCATCGGCCTCATCTTCAAGAACGGAGACGTGATCCGCAAGGTGCCCGAGCAAGAGATCGTCCAGGCGATGCGCGAGGAAGTCGACAAGTTCATCGCCGAGCGCAGAGCCGCGAAGCCGGCGGCCGTGGAGGCCAACTGATGGGACAGTATAAGACTCACGTCTTCGTGTGCACGTCCGGCGACTCGTGCCCGACCCAGGGCAACGTCGAGCAGTACGTGAAGTTCCTCCGCGACGAATCCGTGAAGGCCGGGCTCAAGGCCGACATTCGGATCAACAAGTCCGGCTGCTTCTCGCAGTGCGGTCACGGCCCGATGATGGTCTTCTACCCGGAGAACGTCTGGTACGGCGGCGTGCAGGAGTCGGACTTGAAGGAGATCTTCGAGTCCCACATCCGGGACGGTAAGCCGGTCGCCCGCCTGATCTACGACCCCGGGGTCAAGGGCGCCAACAAGAAACCGGGTTACAAGTAGCAAGGCCCGTCAAGGGCCACGTTGCCCCAGGCGGCGCGTCGCCACCGGACACCTCCGCCTTGCCTCCGGTCCGAACACGTGCTAAATTCCTGAAAAAGTGGGCCTAGCCCGCTTTTTTTAGTTTTGCGCTCTGCAGTTCTGCGCACTGACATGGAGGAGGTGCGCGCCGCGGCCCGCCGCGGGGCCGGGGCCCCGTCGGGGCAGGCGTGCCCACGAGTTGGCGATGGACGACGAGGAGAGAGCGGCCTTGATCGAGGAGGCGGTCGCCCCGGTGGTGGACGGCCACGGGCTCGAGCTGGTCGACCTCGAGTGGCGTGGGCTCCGACCCCGGGGGGTGCTCCGGCTATACGTGGACAAGCCGGGAGGTGTCGGAATCGGGGAGTGCGAGCGCCTGAGTCGGGAGCTCGGCGATGTGCTCGACGCCGCCGCCGTGATCGAAGGGGGATACGACCTCGAGGTCTCGTCGCCCGGGCTCGACCGGCAGCTCAGGAAGGAACGGGAATATCGCTGGGCGGTCGGCAAGCAGATCCGCTGCTGGCTGGCCGGCGGGGCCGAGGTCAGGGGACGGTTGACCGAGGTCACGGCTGACTGTCTGGTGCTGGATCGGGGCGGGGAGCGCACGAAAGTCGGTCGAGCCGAAGTCACGAAGGCGCGGCTGGAGGCGGAGGTCCCCTGGCCCCGCAAGGCGTAGAATCTGAGCGAGTCAAGATAGCGATGAACCGAGAGCTGATCAACGTCATCGAGCAGATCGGACGCGAGAAGGGGATCGACAAGGAGATCCTCTTCGAGGCGCTGGAGTCTGCCCTGCTCTCGGCGTCGCGCAAGACTCTCGGCGCCTCGGACAACTGGCGGATGCACATCGACCGAAAGAGCGGCGACCTCCGGGTCTACTGCCGAAAGAAGGTCGTGACCGAGGTCGCCGACGACAAGCAGGAGATCAGCCTCGCCGACGCCAAGGCGCTGAACGCCGACGCGGAGCTGGAGGACGAGCTCGAGCTCGAGCAGGAGCGGCCGCCCCAGGACTTCGGGCGGATTGCGGCCCAGACGGCCAAGCAGGTCATCCTCCAGAAGGTGCGCGACGCCGAGCGCGAGGGGATCTACTCGGAGTTCGCCGGCAAGGAGGGCCAGATCCTCCGCGGCATCGTGCACCGCATCGAGAAGCGCAACGTGATCCTCGAGATCGGCAAGGCCGAGGCGATCCTACCCGAGCGGGAGCAGATTCTGGGCGAGCGCTACAATCCCGGAGATCGGATCCGCGCCTACGTGCTCGAGGTGCGCCGGACGGCCAAGGGGCCGCAGATCTCGCTCTCGCGTACGCATCCCGGCTATCTCGCGCGGCTCTTCCAGACCGAGATCCCGGAGATCCAGGAAGGGATCGTCCTGGTCAAGGCCACCGCGCGCGAGGCGGGCGAGCGGGCGAAGGTCGCGGTCGCGTCCACGAAGCGCGACGTCGATCCGATCGGCGCGTGCGTCGGGCTGCGTGGCACGCGCATCCAGGTCATCAGCCGCGAGCTGCGCGGCGAGAAGATCGACATCATCGAGTGGTCGCACGACCCCGCGACGTTCGTGGCGCGCGCGCTCTCGCCGGCGAAGGTCTCGTCGGTGACGATCCACGAGGCCGACAGCGAGGGGCAGCCCTCGGCGACGGTCATCGTGCCGGACAACCAGCTCTCGCTGGCCATCGGCAAGAAGGGGCAGAACGCACGGCTCGCGGCGAAGCTCACGGGCATGCGCATCGACATCAAGAGCGAGTCGGAGCTGGAAGCCGAGCGCTCTCCGAGCGAGCCGGTGGCCATCGAGGATCGCGCCGCGCTCGAGCTGCTGCCGGGAGTCGATGCCGCGCTGGCCGAGGTGCTGGCCGGCGCGGGGCTCGGCTCGCCGGGCGCGATCGTGCGGGCCGGACGAGAGAAGCTGGGCCTCGTCGTCGAGGTCGGCGATCGCGCCGACGCGATCTACGCGGCCGCCGAGAAGCTCGTGGCGGCGCACCGCGCCGCGCAGGAGGCGAAGACCCTCCCCTTGGATCAGACGCCCTCGTGAGGACATCCCCCAGCCGCACCTGTCTCGGATGCCGGCGAGTTCGCCCACAGGCCGCGCTGATCCGTCTGGTGCGGCTGACGAGTGGGACGGTCGTCGTGGACGCAGGCCGCCGAGGGGCGGGACGGGGCGCGTACGTGTGCCCCGACACGCAATGCATCGAGCGCGGGCTCAGCCGCGGCCGGCTCGGCCACGCCTTCAGAAAGCCCAGCGAGGCCGGCCCGAATCTGGGGGCGGCGGTGCGAGCCGCCGCTCGGCGCGTGGCTCCGGGCGCGCCCCTGTGCGAGGTGAGCGCGAGAGCGATCGAAGACGCCGACGTGGATCACGGTGAGATCGTAGTGAGATCGTAGGGAGGTGGGGGGACAGTGGCAGCAGCCAAGATCAAGGTGATCGAGCTCGCGAAGGAGCTCGGCGTGACCAGCAAGGACCTCATGGTCGCGGCCGAGGAGATGGGCCACAAGGGTATCCGGGCCATGAGTCCCCTCGACAGCGCGCTCGCGAACGCGCTGCGCGTGAAGCTCGGCAAGGGCCGCGACCTCCCGGAGGCGCCCAAGCCCAAGCGCGTCCCCAAGCCCAAGGCGGACGAGACGGCGGCCGGCGACGTCGTCGCCCAGAAGCCCGCGTCCCGGTCCAAGAAGGCGAAGACCGAGGAGGAGGCGCCGGCGGACGTCAAGCCGGCGGCGACGATCGTGAAGCCCAAGCCCGCCGGGCCGGCACCCGAGGTCGCTCCGGAGCCGCCGCTCATTCCGGAGCCCGAGCCCGAGATCGTCCCGGAGCCGACGTTCGTCGCGCCACCGCCGGAGCCGGTGGTCCCGAAGCCGGCCGCGCCGGTGGCGCCGCTGGCGCCGTCCGCGCCCAAGAAGCCCGAGCCCAAGATCGTTCCGTTCCGACCTCTCGAACGCGGCGCTCCGGCGCCGCCGCCGCGGCCGTCGCGACAGCCTGCGGGCCCGTTCGCGCCGCCGAGAGTCACCGTGTCGCCCACGCGGCCCGCGGCGCCGGCATCGCCACCGCGGCCCGCGCCGCAGCCGCCGTCGATCGTCAGACCGTCGGCTCCCGCTCCGATCGCGCCCGCGGCCGTCGCCCCCCCTCTAGTGGCGCCGGCCGTCGTAGCGCCGGCCGCCGCCGCGGCGGTCGCCGTCGAAGAGCCGGCGGCACCGCCGGCCGAGGTGCGGCGCGAGCTCATCCGCGTGCCGGAGTCGGTCACCGTCGGCGAGCTGGCGGAGAAGATGAGGCGGAAATCCGCTGAGGTGATCAAGGCGCTGCTCGAGCTCGGCGTGATGGCCACGGTCAACGAGCTCCTCGATCCCACTGCGGCCAAGCTCGTCGCCGACAAGTTCAACGTCGACGTCGAGATCCGCTCGGTCGAGGGCGACGTGGTCGACGAGGAGGATCTCGACCCGAGTCAGCTCGCGCTGCGCCCGCCGGTCGTCACGGTCATGGGCCACGTCGACCACGGCAAGACGTCGTTGCTGGACGCCATCCGGAAGTCGAAGGTGGCCGAGAAGGAGTTCGGCGGCATCACCCAGCACATCGGCGCCTATCAGGTCACGACCTCGCACGGCAAGGTCACGTTCCTCGACACGCCGGGCCACGAGGCCTTCACGGCGATGCGGGCGCGCGGGGCTCAGGCGACCGACATCGTCATCCTCGTCGTCGCCGCCGACGACGGGGTCATGCCGCAGACGCAGGAAGCGATCAACCACGCGCGGGCCGCGAACGTGCCGATCATCGTGGCGGTCAACAAGGTCGACCGGCCGGAAGCGGACCCGGAGCGCGTGAAGCGCGAGCTGTCCAACCTGAACCTCGTGCCGGAAGAGTGGGGCGGCCAGACGATCTTCGTGCCGACGTCGGCCAAGACGGGGACCGGCATCGACCAGCTGCTCGAGATGACCGCGCTCCAGTCGGAGATCCTCGAGCTGAAAGCCAACGCGAGCCGCGCCGCCAAGGGCATCATCATCGAGAGTCGCCTCGACCGCGGGCGGGGACCGGTGGCCACCGCGCTGATCCGGAACGGGTCCCTGCGCGAGGGCGATGCGGTCGTGGTCGGCTCGTATTCCGGGCGCGTCCGTTCGCTGATCGATCCCGCGGGCAAGAAGGTGAAGGTCGCGGGGCCGTCCGATCCGGTCGAGATCCAGGGGCTCTCGGGCGTGCCGGCGGCGGGCGACGTGCTCGTCGCGGTCTCGGACGAGCGCAAGGCGCGGCAGATCGCGACGATGCGGCTGGAGCGGGAAAAAGCGAAGGGCAAGACCGCGACGCGGATCACGCTCGAGGGCCTGCAGAAGCAGATCCAGACCGGCGAGGTCAAGGAGCTCCGGCTCATCCTCAAGGCCGACGTGCAGGGGTCCGTCGAGGCCCTGGCCGAATCGCTCGAGCGCCTCTCGACCGACGAGGTGAAGCTGAAGGTCATCCATAGCTCGGTCGGCATGATCACCGAGAGCGATGTGATGCTGGCCTCGGCGTCCAACGCCATCGTGCTCGGATTCAACGTGAAGGCGGAGCCCAAGGCCGCGACCCAGGCGCAGGCCAACGGCGTCGACATCCGCAGCTACAACGTCATCTACGAGGCCATCAACGATCTCAAGGCGGCCCTCGCCGGGATGCTGGCGCCAGAGATCCGCGAGACGGCGCTGGGCCGTGCCCAGGTCCGTCAGATCTTCGTCATCTCCAAGCTCGGCCCCATCTGCGGCTCGTACGTGTCGGAAGGCAAGATCGTGCGCGGCGCGAGGGCGCGGGTGCGCCGCGGTGACGAGGTCGTCGGCCAGGGCACGGTCGGCTCGCTGAAGCGGTTCAAGGACGACGTCCGTGAGGTCCTCGCCGGACTCGAGTGCGGGATCGGCGTCGACGGCGTCAACGGCGTTCAGCCCGGGGACATCCTCGAGGTCTTCACGAGCGAGGAAGTGGCGCGCACGCTCTAGGCGGCAAGCGCGCCGGAGAGGGCCGTGTCGGCAGCGCGCGTCGCGCTCGGGCTCGTCGAGCTGCACCTGCCGGACGTCGAGTCGCTCAAGGACAAGCGGCATGTCCTGAAGGGGCTCAAGGAGAGAGTGCGGGCGCGGTTCGAGGTCTCGGTGGCCGAGGTCGACAACCAGGACCTCTGGCAGCGCGCCACGCTCGCGCTCGCCTACGTCTCCGCCGACGCGCGCCACGCCAACGAGGTCGTCGCCAAGGCGATGGACTTCATCGAAGACAACATCGCCGGGCGAGTGCTCGACACCTCGGTGGAGATTCTCTGATGCAAGGCAAGCGACTGGATCGGGTCAACCAGCTCCTGAAGGAGGAGATCTCGATACTCCTCCAGCGCGAGCTCAAGGATCCGCGGCTCGGATTCGTCTCGGTCACCGAGGTCGAGACAGCGCAGGACCTGAGAACCGCGAAGGTCTTCGTGTCGGTCCTCGGCGACGAGGCCCAGTGGACCGGATCGCTGGCGGCCCTCACGAGCGCTCGCGGCTTTATCCGGAACTGGCTCCGGCAGCATCTGGATCTGCGGGTCACGCCCGAGCTCGACTTCCGGCCCGACCGGTCGATGGAGCACGCGGCCCGGATCCAGGCGCTCCTGCGGCGGGTCGGCGGCGAAGCCGGACGGTGAAAGCTCCCATCCAGCACTCGAGCCCGCTCCCTTCCGCCGCCGTGGTGGAGCCATTCGGGCGCCCCGGGCGCGCCCTCATGCTGGGTCACGTCCACCCGGACGCGGACGTCCTGGGCACGTTGCTGGCGCTCGGGCTGGCGCTCGAGGCGCGGAGCTGGAGTGTGGTGTACGGCGGTCCCCATCCGGCGCCGGCGCTCCTCGGCTTCCTGCCGGGCGTGGAGCGGTATCGGACGCTCGAGCGCCTCGACGGCCGCTTCGACGTCGTGGTGCTGACGGACTGTCCCAATCCTCAGCGCACCGAGGGACTCATCGATCGGGCCCGCCGCGCCGGCAAGATCGTCGTGAACATCGACCATCACCCCGACAACCGGCGCTACGGAGACGTGAACTGGATCGACGCGACGGCCGCTGCGACGGGCGAGATGCTATACGAGCTGCTCGGCGCGCTCCGCGTGACACTCACGCCGGCGATGGCCACGAACCTCTTCACGGCGATCCACACGGACACGGGCTCGTTCCGCTACTCGAACGTGACCGCGCGCACCTTCATGATCGCCGCGGCTCTGGTGGCCGCCGGCGCGCGCCCGGAGCTCGTGTCCGAATCGCTCTACGAGCGGCGCGCGCCGGATGCGCTGCGCTGGCTCGGCGAGGCCCTCGCCCGCGTCGAGGTGAGCGCGGACGGGCAGGTCGGCTGGCTGGCGTTGCCGGCCAGCGCGGTGCCCGAGCGGATCGTCGAGTCGGAGGAGCTCGTGAACTATCCGCGCTCGGTCGCCTCGGTTCGCGTGGCCTGTCTGCTCCGCGAGCTGGACGGCACCGTGAAGGTGAGCCTGCGGGGCAAGGGCGACGTGGACGTGCAGAAGATCGCGGCGCAGTTCGGCGGCGGCGGCCACGTGAACGCCGCCGGGTGCACCATCCCCGGCCCTCTGCCCGAGGCAACCCGGATCGTGCTCGACGCGGTCCGGCGGGCCGTCGATGACAGGGCACGCTCGTGAGCGGCGCGGGCGCGCGCTCCGGCATCCTGGTCGCCGACAAGGGCCGCGGCGCGACCTCGTTCGACGTCGTCGCCATCGTCCGGCGGCGCCTGGGCGTGCGGCGCATCGGCCACGCCGGCACGCTCGATCCCGACGCGACCGGGGTGCTCCCGATACTCGTCGGCGAGGCCACCAAGCTCGCGCCGTATCTGGTCGACCAGGACAAGGAATACGTCGCCACCCTGCGCTTCGGCTTGACGACGGACACGCACGACGTGAGCGGACGGGTCCTCTCGGAGACACCAGTGGCCGACCTGACCACGGCTCGGCTCGAGGACGCCTGCCGGGCGTTCGTCGGGCCGATCCAGCAGGTGCCGCCGATGTACTCGGCGGTCCACCATCGGGGACGGCGCCTCTACGAGCTAGCGCGCGAGGGCATCGAAGTCGAGCGCGCGGCCCGCGAGGTCGTCATCCGCTCGATCGCGATCGAGAAGGTCGACGGGCCGCGGGCGACGCTCCGCATCGTGTGCGGGAAGGGAACCTACGTGCGCGCGCTCGCCGCCGACCTCGGCGCGGCGCTGGGCTGCGGCGCCGCCGTCGAAAGCCTCGTCCGCTGGCGGGTCGGCCCCTTCGCCTTGCCAGACGCGGTCTCGTGGAGCGAGCTGACCGAGAGGGACGGCGACCTCTGGCCCCGGGTACGGACGGTCGAGACCGCGCTGGCCGGCTGGCCGTCCGTCCGCCTGGACGGGCACGGCGCGGCGGCGTTCGGCCACGGCCAGGCGGCCGACGTGATTCCGGCCGCCGCAGCCGAGGGCTTGGTGAGGGTCCATGACGCCGACGGCCCGATGATCGGCGTTGGAGAGCTGATCGCGGGTGGGAGCAGGGTCAAGCCCGTTCGCATCCTTCATGCAGATCGTCCGCGGACTCGAATCCTTCCCGCCTGACGCGGGGCCGAGCGCCGTCGCGCTCGGCGCCTTCGACGGCATTCACCTCGGCCATCGCGCCATCCTTGGGATGGCGGTAACGCAGGCGCGGCAGGCCAGGCTCCGAGCGATCGCGTGCACCTTCGACCGCCATCCGATGGAGGTGCTGCAGCCCGATCGCGCCCCGCTTCCGATCACGACGCTCGAGGAGCGGCTCGCCCTGATCGCCGAGACCGGGATCGACACATCGGTCGTGATGCCGTTCACTCCGGCGGTCGCCGGCATCGAGGCGAAGGCGTTCGTCCAGGACGTCCTCATCGGAACGCTTCGCGCTCGCGAGATCGTGGTCGGGTTCAATCACCGCTTCGGCCGCGGCGCCCGCGGCGACGCCGCGCTGCTTGGGACCCTGGCCGCTCCGCTGGGGTTTCGCGCACACGTCGTGCCGGCGCTCACGGTCGACGGCGTCGCCGTATCGTCGTCCGAGATCCGCGCGGCGCTGCAGCGCGGAGACCTTCCGTCCGCCGCCAGGCTTCTCGGCCGGCCCTATTCGATTCGGGGCGAGGTGGTCCGCGGCGCCGGACGGGGAAGGACCCTCGGCTTTCCCACGGCCAACGTCAAAACCGAGCGGCCCCTGGGGCTTCCGGTCGGGGTGTACGTCTGCCGGCTCAGGGTCGGCTCGGGCGAGCACCAGGCCGTCGTGAACGTCGGGTTCAGGCCGACGTTCGGCGAAACCGAGCTGTCAGTCGAGGCTCATGTGCTCGACTTCACGGGCGATCTCTATGACGAGCAGGTCACCTTGACCTTCACCCGCCGGCTCCGGGAGGAGCGAAAGTTCCCGAGCGTCGACGCGCTCCGGGCGCAGATCGCGCTCGACGTCGCGGCGGCCAGGGCCGCTTCCTGACCGTCCGATAGCTTTACTTCGCGTGCCCCGCGTGGTACCCTCCCAGCGTATCTCCCGACAACAAAAGAGGTTTTGGAACCCGCCCCGGCGTGGAAGCTCGGCTTCCTGGGGCGTGGCGATTGAGGGGCCATCGATGCCGCTTGCCGTCGACCGGAAGAAGAGTCTCATCGAGCAGTTCCGCACCCACGAGGGCGATACAGGCTCGCCCGAGGTGCAGATCGCGCTCCTCACCGAGCGCGTCAACGGCCTGACGGATCACTTCAAGCAGCACACCAAGGACCATCACTCGCGGCGCGGCCTGCTGATGCTGATCGGCAAGCGCCGCGGCCTTCTCGAGTACCTCCGGGCCCGAGCGCCGGAACGGTACCGCGTCATCATCGACAAGCTCGGCATCCGCCGTTGACGGCGGAGTCACTTCTCATCACTGATCGGTCCTCGGACGGAACGAATCCGGGGGCCCCGGAGCGGGCTGACTCTGCGTCCGCTCCACACGGCGTTCGCCGGATTCCGGCCGATACGCGAGGACAATTTTTCGTATGACCCACACGGTTGAAGTCGAGAGCAACGGATTGCGAATGACCCTGGAGACCGGCAAGCTCGCCAAGCAGGCCGACGGCGCCGTCGCCGTGCGCGTCGGCGGCACGATGGTGCTCGCGACCTGCGTCGCCGCCAAGAGCGCCAAGGAATCGCAGGATTTCTTCCCCCTGACCGTCGAGTACCGCGAGCGGGCGTACGCCGGCGGGCGCATTCCCGGCGGCTACTTCAAGCGGGAAGGCGCGCCGGTGAAGAAAGAGACGCTGACGTCGCGGCTGATCGATCGGCCGATCCGGCCCCTCTTTCCCGACGGGTTCCGCAACGAGGTGCAGGTGATCTGCCTGGCGGTCTCGGGCGATCAGGAAAACGATCCGGACATCCTCGCGATGAACGGCGCCTCGGCGGCGCTCTGCCTGTCGGGCATCCCGTTCGACGGGCCCGTGGGTGCCGTGCGCGTCGGTCTGGTCGAGGGCAAGCTGGTCGCCAACCCGACCGCCGCGCAGAAGAAGGTGTCGAGCCTCGAGCTGGTCATCGCGGCCACCGAGGACGCGGTGCTGATGGTCGAGGCGGGCGCCAGCGAGATCTCGGAAGAGATCGTGCTCGAGGCGATCGCCTTCGGCCACGCCGAGTGCAAGAAGCTCGCGCGCGCGCAGAGCGACCTCGTGCAGCGCGCCGGCAAGCCGCGCTGGACCGTCGACGCGGCGGCGCACGACGCCGAGCTCAAGGCGCGGGTCGAGAGCCTGGCCAGGCCCAAGCTCGCCGACGCGCTCGCCACGCTCCAGAAGCAGGGACGGGCCGAGGCGGTGAACCGCGTGTTCGAAGAGATCGTCCAGAGCCTCGGCGTGGACGAGACCAAGAAGGCCGCGGTCCGTGAAGCCTTCGAGGCGGTCGAAAAGGCCGAGGTGCGCCGGCTCATCGTCGAGCGTAATCTCCGCGTCGACGGCCGCAAGGCGAACGAGATCCGGCCGATCTCGATCGACACGGCCTATCTGCCCCGGGCGCACGGGTCGTCCGTGTTCACCCGCGGCGAGACCCAGGCGCTCGTGTCCACCACGCTCGGCACCAAGTCCGACGAGCAGAAGATCGAGGCCATCGAGGGCGACCACTATCGCCACTTCATGCTTCACTACAACTTCCCCTCGTTCTCGGTCGGCGAGGTCCGGCGCTTCGGCTCGCCGTCCCGGCGTGACATCGGCCACGGGGCGCTCGCCGAGCGGGCGGTGGAGGCGGTGCTGCCGCCGAAGGAAGACTTCCCGTACACGATCCGCGTCGTCTCGGACATCCTCGAATCGAACGGCTCCTCGTCGATGGCGTCGGTCTGCGGCGCGTCGCTCGCCCTGATGGACGCGGGCGTGCCCCTCAAGTCGCACGTCGCGGGCGTGGCGATGGGTCTCGTCAAGGAAGGGGACAAGGTCGGGATCCTGACCGACATCAACGGCGCCGAGGACCACTACGGCGACATGGACTTCAAGGTTGCCGGCACCGAGAAGGGCGTCACCGCGCTCCAGATGGACATCAAGATCGCGGGCGTCTCGATCGACATCATGCGGGTGGCGCTTGAGCAGGCGCGTGAGGCGCGCCTGATCGTGCTCGGCAAGATGCGCGAGGCGATCGAGAAGCCGCGCCCCGAGCTCTCGCCCTATGCGCCGCGCTTCGTCACGATCAAGATCCGGCCCGAGAAGATCCGCGAGATCATCGGCCCAGGCGGCAAGATCATCCGCGGCATCCAGGAGCAGACCGGCACGAAGATCGACGTCGAGGACGACGGCCGGGTCACGGTGTTCTCGCCCGACAGCGCGTCGGTGCAGAAAGCGGTGGGGATCATCCAGGACATCTGCCGCGAGGTCGAGCTCGACCGCATCTATCTCGGAAAGGTGAAGAAGATCGTGGAGTTCGGTGCGTTCGTCGAGGTCATCCCGAACACCGAGGGCCTCCTGCACATCTCGCAGATCGCCGAGTCGCGCATCCGGTCGGTCCAGGACGTGCTGACCGAGGGCGACGAGGTGCTCGTGAAGGTGATCGAGATCGACGGCAATGGGAAAATGAGGCTCAGTCGTAAGATGGCTCTGAGGGATCAGCCGGCCCTGGCCGACAAGGAGAAGCTCAAGAACCCGATGGCGGCTAACCCGCCCCGGGCCTGAGAGGTGGGCGCGTGACGGAAAGCTACCGGAAGGGCTTCCTGCCCAACGGCATTCGGGTCGTCACCGAGCGCATGGAGCACGTGCGCTCGGTCGCCGTCGGCGTGTGGGTCGAGACCGGCTCACGCCACGAGGCCGAGAATCGCGGCGGGATGTCCCACCTGATCGAGCACCTGGTGTTCAAGGGGACCGCCACGCGCAGCGCCGAGGCGATCGCCCGCACGATGGACTCGGTCGGCGGCCAGATGGACGCCTTCACGACGAAGGAGCACACCTGCTTCTACGTGCAGGTGCTCGACGAGCACCTGCCGCTCGCAGTCGATCTCCTGACGGACATCCTCCTGCACCCGCTCTTCAACGCCGAGGAGCTCGAGCGCGAGAAATCGGTCGTCCTGCAGGAAATCAAGATGGTCGAGGACACGCCCGACGACATCATCCACGACCTGTTCGCGGCGCAGATCTGGGCCGGGCATCCGCTGGGCCGGCCGATCCTCGGCAGCCGCCAAGCAGTGACCGGGTACGGCCGGGAAGAAGCGCTCGGCTACTTCACCGACGAGTACGTGCCGCCGCGCGTCATCATCGCGGTCGCCGGCAACGTCACCCACGAGCGGGTCATGGAGCTGTTCAGCGCGGGCTTCCAGGGCTTCGATCGGGCCGCGACCGAGCGGACGGCGAGCCCGCCCGTCCTCACGTCGGGCGTGAACATCGTCAACAAGACGCTGGAGCAGGTGCACCTCATCATGGGCTTCCCCGGCCTGCATCACTCGGCGCCGGAGCGCTACGGCCTGTTCCTGCTCAACGACATCATCGGCGGCAGCATGTCCTCGCGGCTCTTCCAGGAAGTACGGGAGCGCGAGGGCCTCGTCTACGCGATCCACTCGGGCGTGCAGGCCTACACCGACACCGGCACGCTCTACGTCTACGCCGGGACCGACGAGAAGAACTTCTCCAAGGTGCTCAAGTCGACCTTGAAAGTGCTGCGCGACCTGAAGAAGACCGGCGTGACTGAAGAGGAACTGCGGCGCGCTAAGGACCACCTCAAGGGCAGCCTGATGCTCTCGCTCGAGTCGACGTCGAGCCGCATGAATCGCCTGGCCAAGCACGAGATGCACCACGGGACGTTTCTCTCGATGGACGCGATGCTGAGCGCGATCGACGCGGTCCGTCACGAAGAGGTGCAGGCGCTGGTCACGGACCTTCTCGACGAAGACCGCCTCTCGCTGACCACCTTGGGTCCGCTGGACCGCCGCAACCTCCCGCGCGAGCTCCTGCACCACTGAATCAACCGCCCGCCGCGCCGCGGCAGGGCCTCGACACACGAAGGGGACGCCTCGCATGCCGTTGAGCTATCGCATCGATCCCTCCGCCGAGATGCTCCTGATCGTCGGCGTGGGTTTCATCACCCAGTCTGAGCGCATCGCGGCCATCCAGACGTGGCTCCGCGATCCCGGCTTCCGACCGGGCCCGAGAACGCTGTGCGACTTCTCCGAGGTGACCTCGACGCCGACGATGAAGGAGCTCAGGGAGATCGTCTCGATCGTCGACGAGCACGCGGCGGCCATCGGGAAGAAGAAGCTCGCGGTGATCGCGAGCAGGCCCGTCACGTTCGGGGTGGCACGCCAGTTCCAGACCCTGGCCGACTTCGGGCCCCTCGACGTGGAGGTCTTCAAGGATCGGCGCGCGGCGCTGGGGTGGCTCCGCCACGGGGAGTCCCAGTCGTGACGGTCGCGCTCGAGCCCCGGAGCCAGACCCTCGACGTCAACGGATTGCGCGTGCACTACCTCGACTGGGGCAACCCCGGCGCCCCGCCGGTCGTGTGCGTGCACGGCTACACCTCGAGCGCGCAGGCCTTCAACGCGCTGGCGCGGCGCATGGTGGAGACGCTTCCGAACGGCGGGCTCGTCGTGGTCCCCGGTGTCGGGCACGCGCCCCACGCTCGTGGAGCCCGTGGTGGTCGCGGCCCTCGAGCGCTTCCTGGGGCTCGCCCGGCGTGCGGGCCTGAAAAGACATCGATTTAGGCGGTTCAGCCGCTACCGGTAGTAGCCGCCTCAACTCCCGCTTCCATCGTTTGCGGTTTTGCTCTATGGTGTGGGCGTGATCGACCGCTACACCCGCCCGGAGATGGGTCGGATCTGGAGCGAGCAGTCCAAGTACCAGGCGTGGCTCAGGGTGGAGCTGGCGGTGTGCGAGGCCTACGCGAGGAGGGGCCGGATCCCCGCCGAAGCAATGGCCCGGATCCGTGCGAAGGCGCACGTCGACATCGCGCGGATCCTCGCGATCCAGGAGCGCGTGAAGCACGAGATGATCGCGCTCTTGACGAGCCTCGAGGAACAGGTCGGCGAGGACTCGCGCTTCATCCACATCGGGCTCACCACGAGCGACGTCTGGGACACCGCCACCGCGCTGCAGCTGCGCGACGCCGCCGATCTCCTGCTGGCGGGGCAGGAGCGTCTGCGGAAGGCGCTGGGCGACCTGGCGGTCCGCCACAAGGACACCCTGACCATCGGCCGGACCCACGGCGTGCACGCCGAGCCCACCAGCTTCGGTCTCAAGGTGGCGGTCTGGTACACCGAAGCGGGACGCAACGTCGAGCGGCTGCGCCGGGCACGCGCGACGATCTCGGTCGGCAAGCTCTCGGGCGCCGTCGGCAACTTCGCCCACATCGAGCCCGATCTCGAGGCCGAGGTGTGCCGCGAGCTTGGTCTGGAGGCCGCCCCCGTCTCCACGCAGATCGTCCAGCGCGACCGCCACGCCGAGTTCTGCTCGCTACTCGCGGTGGCAGCCGCCTCGCTCGAGAAGATCGCCCTCGAGGTCCGCGGACTGCAGCGAACCGAAGTCCTCGAGGCGCAGGAGCCCTTCGGCGAGGGCCAGAAGGGCTCGAGCGCGATGCCGCACAAGCGCAACCCGGAGCTGGCCGAGCGCATCTGCGGACTGGCGCGCCTGGTCCGGACGAACGCGCTGGCGGCGCTCGAGAACGTCGCGTTGTGGCACGAGCGCGACATCAGCCACTCGTCGGTCGAGCGCGTCATTCTGCCCGACTCCACGATCATGCTCGACTATCTCCTGCACCTGGCGACGTTCATCGTCGAGGGGCTCGAGGTCGACCCGGTGCGGATGGCCGAGAACCTCGAGCTGAGCCACGGCGTCGTCTATTCGCAGCGCGTGCTCCTCAAGCTCGCCGACGCCGGGCTCCCGCGCCAGACCGCCTACGAGATCGTGCAGAAGAACGCGATGCGCGCCTGGAAGGAGCGTCGGTCGTTCCTCGAATTGCTCGCGGCCGATCCGAAGGTGACGGAGCACCTCACGGCCGACGAGCTCAAGAGCTGTTTCGACCCGGCGTTCTTCCTGAAGAACGTCGACGCCATCTTCAAACGTTTGGGGCTCACCCGATGAGCGCGAGGGGGCCGATGAAGATCGAGACGCGCGAGAAGCTCTACGAGGGCAAGGCCAAGATCGTCTACGAGACCGACCGGCCCGGCGTGATCGTCCAGTACTTCAAGGACGACGCGACCGCGTTCAACGCCCTGAAGAAGGGGACCATCGTCGGCAAGGGCGTCGTCAACAACCGGATGTCGGCGGCCCTCTTCGAACGGCTCGGACGGGCCGGGATCCCCACGCACTACCTCGAGACGCTCTCGGATCGGGAGATGCTCTGCCACCGCCTCGACATCATCAAGATCGAGACGATCGTGCGGAACATCGTCGCCGGCAGCCTCGCCAAGCGCACGGGCCTCGAGGAGGGCACCTCGATCACGCAGCCGATCGTCGAGCTCTACTACAAGTCCGATCCCCTCGGCGACCCGATGCTCAACGAGGACCATGTGCGGATGCTGAAGCTCGCCTCGCCCACCGAGGTCGCGTGGGTCAAGCGCACGGCGCTCAAGATCAACGCGATCTTGAAGCCGTACCTGCTGAAGCGACGGCTCCTCCTGGTCGACTTCAAGCTCGAGTTCGGACGCCGCGGCAAGAAGCTCTATCTCGGGGACGAGATCTCGCCCGATACGTGCCGGCTCTGGGACAGCGCGAGCAAGGAGAAGCTCGACAAGGATCGCTTCCGTCGCGATCTGGGCGGGGTGGAGGAGGCCTACCAGGAGGTCTACCGCCGGCTCGTCACGGCAGACGTGTGAAAGCGCGCGTCCTCGTCCGGCTCAAGCCCGGCATCATGGACGTGCAAGGCGCGGCCGTGAAGCGCGCACTCGCCGGTCTCGGGTTTTCCGAGCTCAACGATCTCCGGGTGGGCAAGGTCATCGACATCGACATGAACGAGCCGACGCCGGAAGGGGCGCGCGCGCGCGTGGGCGAGATGTGCCGTCAGCTTCTCGCGAACCCGATTCTGGAGGATTACACGATCGAAACCGTGGACGACCTTGCCCCGCGCGGAGCCGCACGCTAAGATGAGTGTGCTATGAGATTCGGCGTCGTCGTCTTTCCGGGGACGTGGAGCGACTGTGATTTTCACTACGTCGTCTCCGAAGTGCTGCATCAGCCCGTGCGCTACGTCTGGCATCGCGAGCGCGAGCTCCGCGAGCTCGACTGCGTGATCCTGCCCGGCGGCTTCTCGTACGGCGACTATCTGCGCGCCGGCGCCGTGGCCGGGCGCTCGCCGGTGGTCGAGGCGCTGCGCGACTTCGTCGCGGGCGGCGGCCTCGTGCTCGGCTCCTGCAACGGGTTCCAGATCCTGTGCGAGGCGGGGTTGTTGCCGGGTGTCCTCACGCGCAACGAGTGTCTGCAGTACCGCTGTCAGTCGAGTCACCTGGTGGTCGAGAACGTCGACACGCCGTTCACCCGCGGCCTCCGACCGGGCCAGGTGCTCACGATGCCGATCTCGCACGGGGAAGGAAAGTACTACGCCGACGCCGAGACGCTCGCGCGGCTCAAGCAGCACAACCTGATCGTCTTCCGGTACGCCGAAGCCGACGGCCGGATCACGAAGCAGAGCAACCCGAACGGCTCGCTCGACAACATCGCGGGCGTCGTGAATCCCGAGGGCACGGTGCTGGGCATGATGCCCCACCCGGAGCGGGCCTCCGAAGCGGCGATGGGCGGCACCGACGGGCTCTTGATGTTCCAGTCCCTCCTCGGAAGCCTCGTCGAGGATGGCAGCTTCCTCAAGCGGTAACCAGGATTGACGGGGGCCGAGCCGAAGGTCACGCTCGACCTGGCGCTGGAAGCAGGCCTCACGGCCGACGAGTACGATCGCATCCTCTCGCGGCTCGGGCGCGAGCCCACCTACGCCGAGCTCGGGCTGTTCTCCGCGCTCTGGTCCGAGCACTGCGCCTACAAGCACTCGCGGGTCTTCCTCTCGCGCCTGCCGCAGAGCGGCCCGCACGTCCTGCAGGGGCCGGGCGAGAACGCCGGCGCGATCGACATCGGGGACGGCTGGGCCGTGGTGTTCAAGATCGAGAGCCACAACCATCCGTCGTTCATCGAGCCGTTCCAGGGCGCGGCGACCGGCGTCGGCGGCATCCTGCGTGACATCTTCACGATGGGCGCGCGCCCGATCGCGATCCTCGACTCGCTCCGCTTCGGCGAGCTCGACGAGCCCAAGGTGCGCGAGCTCGTCACCGGCGTCGTGTCGGGCATCAGCTGGTACGGCAACTGCTTCGGCTGCCCGACGGTCGGCGGCGAGATTGCCTTCGCGCCGGAGTACGCGGGCAACCCGCTCGTCAACGTGATGTGCGTCGGGCTGGTCCGCGCCGATCAGATCTTTCGCGCGCGGGCGGAAGGACCGGGCAACCCGGTCTTCTACGTCGGCAACAAGACCGGCCGCGACGGCATCCACGGCGCGACGATGGCCTCCGCGACGTTCGACGAGCACGCCGAGGAGCGCCGCCCGACCGTCCAGGTCGGCGACCCGTTCACCGAGAAGCTCCTGCTCGAGGCGTGTCTCGAGGTGATGCGGACCGGCGCGGTCATCGGCATCCAGGACATGGGCGCCGCGGGCCTGGCCTGCTGCACCTCCGAGATGCCCGCGCGCAGTGGCACGGGCATGGACGTCGAGCTCTCGCGCGTCCCGCAGCGCGAGACGGGGATGACGCCGTACGAGATCCTCCTCTCCGAGTCGCAGGAGCGCATGCTGCTCGTCGCCGCGCGCGGCCGCGAGGAGGAGGTGCGCGGCGTGTTCGCGAAGTGGGAGCTCGACGCGGTCGAGATCGGCCGCGTGACCGACGGCGGCGAGCTGACCGCGCGGCTCCGTGGCGAGATCGTGGCACGGGTGCCGGTCGACCTGCTCGCCGAGGCGCCGAAGTACCGCAAGCCGACCGCCGAGCCGTCGTGGCTCGCCGAGCACCGCGCCTTCGATCCGCTGAGCCTGCCAGAGCCCGGCGACTACGGCGCGGCCCTGGTCCAGCTGCTCAGGTCGCCGACGATCGCCTCCAAGGAGTGGGCGTTCCGCCAGTACGACCAGCAGGTCGGGATCAACACCCTGGTCCTGCCGGGCTCCGACGCCGCCGTGCTGCGGGTCAAGGGCACGCGCCGGGCCCTCGCGGTGTCCACCGACGGCAACGGTCGCCAGGTCTTTCTCGACCCGCGGCAGGGCGCCGCCATGGCGGTGTGCGAGGCCGCCCGCAACGTCTCCTGCTCCGGCGGCGAGCCCCGCGGGGTCACCGACTGCTTGAACTTCGGCTCGCCCGAGCGGCCGGAGATTCTCTGGCAGTTCGCCGAAGCGATCGAAGGCATCGCGCTGGCGTGCCGGGCGCTCGACCTGCCCGTGGTCGGTGGCAACGTTTCCTTCTACAATGAGACTAGCGGCCGGGCGATCCTGCCGACGCCGGTCATCGGCGTGGTGGGAGTCCTGGACGACGCGGGCCGGCGCGCGACGCAGTGGTTCAAGGGCGCCGGCCATCGCGTGGCGCTTCTGGGCCCGGACCAGGTGAGCCTCGGGGGCAGCGAGTACCTCTGGGCGCGCTGGGGCCGCCTCGCCGGCGCGCTGGCGCCGCTCGATCTCGAGACGGAGCGCCGCGTCCAGGCCGCCGTCAGGGCCGCCGTGAGCGCGGGGCTGGTGACGGCGGCGCACGACTGCTCGGAGGGCGGCGCGGCGGTGGCGCTCGCCGAGGGATGCGTCACCGGCCGCGAGCTCGTGGGGTGCGTAGCGGCGCTTACCGCGGACGCGCGCGCCGACCTCGCGCTCTTCGGCGAAGGCCCATCGCGGGCCGTCGTCACGGTCGAGGCCGCGCGCGCCCGCGAGTTCGAGGCGCTGATGGCGGAATCGGCGATTCCCTGGCGCTGGATCGGGACGACCGGCGGCGAGCGGCTGGTGATTCGGATCGGGACCAGGATTCTGGTTGACGTCGACACAGCGCAACTCGAGCAAGCATGGAGGACTGGATTTGAACGTCACGTGGCGTGACGACAGATTCCACGACGAGTGCGGGCTCTTCGGCATCTGGAACCATCCGGAGGCCGGGAACGTCACGTACCTCGGTCTCTATGCTCTCCAGCACCGCGGCCAGGAGTCGGCGGGCATCGCGGCGACCGACGGTACTGCGTTCCACACCGAGAAGCACATGGGCTGGGTGGCCGACGTCTTCAGCCCGGAGCGGCTGCGCCGCCTGCCGGGCCATCGCGCCATCGGCCACGTGCGCTACTCGACCGCCGGCAGCTCGAATCTCCGCAACGCGCAGCCGATCACCGCGACCACGGCGCGGGGCCCGATCGCGATCGCGCACAACGGCAACCTGACGAACGCCGAGACGCTGCGACGCGAGATGGAGCGCGACGGCGCCATCTTCCAGTCGAACTCCGACACCGAGGTGATCCTGCATCTGCTCGCGCGCGCCCCGGCGGGGCCGCTCGAGGAGCAGATCGCCCACGCGCTCAGGCAGGTGCAGGGGGCCTACTCGCTCCTGATCATGACGCTCGACGCGCTGTACGCGATCCGCGACCCGTACGGCTTCCGACCGCTCAGCCTCGGGCGCCTGGGCGACGCCCACGTCGTCGCCTCGGAGACGTGCGCGCTCGACCTCATGGAAGCCTCGTTCCAGCGGGACATCGAGCCGGGCGAGATCCTGATCATCTCGGACGCGGGAATGCGCTCGGTGCGGCCGTTCCCGCCGGGTGAGCGCCTGCACTGCGTCTTCGAGTACGTCTACTTCGCGCGGCCCGACTCGATCCTGTGGGGCCGCAATGTCCACACCGTGCGCAAGGCGATGGGCCGTCAGGTCGCGCGCGAGTATCCGGTCGAGGCGGACATCGTCATCCCCGTGCCCGACTCGGGGACGAGCGCCGCGCTCGGCTACTCGGAGGAGTCCGGCACGCCCTACGAGATGGGGCTAATCCGCAATCACTACGTCGGACGCACGTTCATCGAGCCCAAGCAGGGCATCCGCCACTTCGGGGTCAAGGTGAAACTCAACCCGATGCGCGAGATGCTGGCCGACCGTCGCGTGGTCGTCGTGGACGACTCGATCGTGCGCGGCACCACGAGCCGCAAGATCGTGCGGATGATTCGGGGCGCCGGCGCCAAGGAAGTCCACGTCCGGATCTCGTCGCCGCCGATCCAGTGGCCGTGCTACTACGGCATCGACACGCCGACGCGGAAGGAGTTGATCGGCTCCAGCCACAACCCCGAGGAGATCCGTCGCTACCTCGGCGCCGACTCGCTCGGCTACCTCTCGCTCGACGGCATGCTCAAGGCGACCGGCACCGACCCTGGGCAGTTCTGCCACGCGTGTTTCACCGGCAATTACCGCGTGGGGATCGAGCCCGAGCCGACGCCGCAGCTCAGCCTCTTCGGGGGCTGACGTGAAGCCGCTCACCTACCGCGCGGCCGGCGTCGACATCGACGCGGGCGACGAGGCAGTCCGCCGCATCATGCCGCTCGCCCGCGCGACGAACCGCGCCGAGGTGATCGGCGGGGTCGGCGGCTTCGCGAGCCTGGTCGGCCTGCCGCCGAAATACCGCGAGCCCATCATGGTCTCCTCGACCGACGGGGTGGGGTCCAAGCTGAAGGTCGCGTGCCTGGCCGGCCGCCACGACACGGTGGGCATCGACCTGGTCGCCATGGGTGTGAACGACATCCTGGTGCCGGGCGCCGAGCCGCTCTACTTCCTCGACTACATTGCGGTGGGCCGGCTCGATCCGGGCCAGATCGAGGCGATCGTGGGGGGCGTCGCCGAGGGCTGCCGGCAGGCGGGCTGCGCCCTGGTCGGCGGTGAGATGGCCGAGCACCCGGACTCGCTCCCGCCCGGCGAGTACGATCTGGCGGGATTCGCCGTCGGCATCGCCGAGCGTCAGCGAATGATCGACGGCTCGAAGATCCGTCCGGGGGACGTCGTGCTCGGCCTGGCCTCGTCAGGCCTGCACTCGAACGGTTACAGCCTGGTTCGCCGGATCGTGTTCGACGTCATGAGGCTTCGCGTGACGGATCCGCTGCCAGGAACCGGACGGCTCGTGGCGGACGAGCTGCTCATGCCGACACGTATTTACGCGCGATCGATTCAGACGCTACTGGAGGCAGTCGAGGTGAGAGGCATGGCGCACGTGACTGGTGGCGGCGTCACGGGAAACATCCTCCGCGTGCTCCCGCACGGCTGCCGCGCCAGGCTCGTGCGGAGCTCGTGGTCGCCGCCCGCGGTGTTCGAGACCCTGCGCCAAGCCGGTCAGGTGGAGGACGCCGAGATGTTCAGGACCTTCAACATGGGAATCGGCTACGTGGTGATCGTGCCGTCGGCCGCAGCCGACACGGCGGCTCGAACGCTCCGCGGGGCGGGCGAGCACGTCACTCGGATCGGCGAGATCGTCGCCGGCGAGCGCGGCGTGGAGCTGGTCGCTTGACGGCCGCGGGCGGTCGTCTTCGGGTCGGCGTCCTGGTCTCGGGGCGCGGTTCCAACCTCCAGGCCCTGCTCGAGGCCTCGACGAGAGCCGACTATCCGGCCCAGGTCGTGGTCGTGATCTCGGACCGGGAGCGGGCGGCGGCCCTCGACCGCGCGCGGGCCGCGGGTGTCGAAGCGCTCTTCGTGAACCCGAAAGATTTTGTCGACCGCGAGGCCTTCGATCTCGCGCTGGTCCGCGAGCTGACGGCGCGCCGGGTGGGTCTAGTGTGCAGCGCGGGCTTCATGCGCATCCTCTCGCCGGCCTTCACCCGCGCGTTCGCCGGGCGAGCGATCAACATTCACCCCTCGCTCCTGCCGGCGTTTCCGGGGCTCCACGCCCAGCGGCAAGCCCTGGACCACGGCGTCAAGGTCGCCGGCGCGACGGTGCACTTCCTCGACGACGGGGCCGTCGACAGCGGGCCGATCATTCTGCAGGCGAGCGTGCCCGTTCAGCCCGACGACACCGAAGACACCCTGTCGGCGCGGATCCTGGCCGAGGAGCATCGTCTCTATCCCGAAGCCGTCCGCCTGTTCGCCGAGGGCCGCCTCGCCGTCGTCGGACGGAGGGTCGTCGTGCGGGGTCAGCGATGAGAGTCCGCCGAGCGCTCATCAGCGTTCACGACAAGACCGGCATCGTCGAGCTCGCCCGGGCGCTCGCCGCTCTCGGCGTGGAGATCCTCTCGACCGGCGGCACCGCGAAGCTGATCCGCGAGGCGGGCGTGCGCGTCGTCGACGTGTCGGAGGCGACCGGCTTCCCGGAGATGCTCGACGGCCGCGTCAAGACGCTTCACCCACGCATCCACGGCGGGATTCTAGCCCGCCGCGACGTGCCCGAGCATCTCGCCGCGCTCGAAAAGCACGGGATCGCGCCCATCGACCTGGTCGTCAGCTCCCTCTATCCGTTCGAGCAGACCGTGGTCCGGCCCGGCGTGACGCGCGACGAGGCGATCGAGCAGATCGACGTCGGCGGGCCGACGATGATCCGGGCGGCCGCGAAGAACCACGCGAGCGTGGCCGTCGTCACCGCGCCGTCGCAATACGCCGCGGTCCTCGACGAGCTGCGGGCGAGCGGGGGGGCGCTGAGCGACGAGACGCGCTTCCGGCTCGCGCAGGACGCGTTCCGGCGGACGGCGGAGTACGACGCGGCCATCTCCGCGTATCTGTCGTCGGGCGCGCCGGAGCCGGGCGAGCGGAGCGAGCTCTTTCCGGCCTCGCTGCGATTCGAGGCCGAGCGCGTGCTGCCGCTCCGCTACGGCGAGAACCCGCACCAGGAGGCGGCGTTCTACCGTCAGGTCGGCGCGCCGTCGGTCGGCCTGGCCACTATGAAGCAGCTCCACGGCCCGGAGCTCGGCTACAACAATCTCCTCGACTTCTCCGCGGCGCTGTCGCTCCTGCTCGAGTTCGCGGAGCCCGCGGCGGTCGTCATCAAGCACACGAATCCCTGCGGCGCCGCGCGCGCCGCGACCGTCGGCGCCGCCATGGTGCGGGCGAAGGCGTCGGATCCGGTCTCGATCTACGGCGGCATCGTGGGCGTCAACCGGACTCTGGACGCCGCCGTCGTCGAGGCGCTTGCGGGCGTCTTCGTCGAGATCCTGTTCGCCCCGGCGTTCGCTCCCGATGCGCTCGACGAGATCAAGCGCACCAAGAAGAAGTGCCGCGTGTTCGAGGTCGCCTGCGACCGGACCTTGCCGGCGCGGCTTGCCGAATACCGCGGCGTCCTGGGCGGCTTGCTGGTGCAGACCACCGATCTCGCCGATCTCGAGCCCGCGAGCCTCAAGACCGTGTCGAAGCGCGCGCCGACCGCCGCCGAGCTCGACGCGCTCCGCTTCGCCTGGCGCGTCGGCAAGCACGCGAAGTCGAACGCGATCGTGCTGACGACGCGCGACCACGTGGTCGGGGTCGGCGCCGGCCAGATGAACCGCGTCGACTCGGCGCGCCTGGCGGTGATGCGGGCCCGCGAGAGCGGGCTCGACACGGCCGGCACCGTGTGCGCGTCGGACGCGTTCTTTCCGTTCCGCGATGGGCTCGACGTGGTGGCACGGGCCGGCGCCACCGCGGTGATCCATCCCGGAGGCTCCCTGCGCGACGAGGAGGTCATCGCCGCGGCCGACGAGCAGGGTCTCGCGATGGTCTTCACGGGCATCCGTCATTTCCGTCACTAGTCGAGAGGGTCCGATGAGCCCGCCCCAGCCCGAGCGCATCTACGGCGTCCGGGAGCTGACCCGGATCTTGACGCTCACGCCCAAGCGCGCCGGCCAGCTCCGCCGGCTCGAATTGCTGCGCGGCGACTCCGGCTACACCTTCCGCGATCTCCTGGCGCTCCGCGCGGCCAGCGCGCTCCTCGACGCGGGGGCGTCGGTGCGCCAGATCCGGGCCGCGCTCACCGCCTTGCGTCGCCAGGACCCGGACCTCCAGCAGCCGCTGGCCGAGGTGCGGCTGGTTCTCGAGGGCGACCGGCTCGTCGCCCAGTCCGACCGCGTCCGGTTCGATCCGCGAACCGGACAGATGGTCCTGGCCCTCGACTCGGGCGGTCTCGAGGCGGCGGCCACCGCCACCCTGGCCACCGGGCTGGTGCGGCCGCTCGCGCCACCTGCCGATCAGGCCGAGACGTGGTTCGAGCGCGCCAGCGAGTGGGACGGCGACCCGGCGCAGTGGGAGGACGCGATCCACGCCTACCGCCGCGTCGTCACGATCGATCCGACCTACGCCGCGGCGTGGAACAACCTCGGGCTGCTGCTGCACCGGATGGGCCGCTACGACGAGGCCTGCGAGGCCTATCTGTCGGCCCTCGCTCAGGATCCCCGGTGCTGCGAGGCCGCCTACAACCTTGGCTCCCTGCACGAGGATCGCGGCGCGGTCGACGAAGCGATCGCGGACTATCGCCGGGCTCTCGAGCTGTCGCCGGACTACGCCGACGCTCACTTCAATCTCGCGGGGGCGCTCGCGCGGAACGGCCGCGACGGCGAGGCGATCAAGCACTGGCAGCGCTATCTCGAGCTCGATTCCGGCAGCCCCTGGGCCCGAATCGCGCGGGCCCACCTCGAAGTCGTCGAGCCGCCCGACACGCAATGAGGTGGAGCCAAACGACGGTACCGAATGGATCGGGCGCTCTGGAGCCCGTGACAACAAAGCCGGGGCGTACCACGCATACAGAAAGACCGGGCATGCGGAGCTTCGCCGCGTCTAGCTCAGCCCACCCGCGGTCCAAGCCGGCCTCGAGGACCCCGGTACCATGAAAATCCTGGTCGTGGGCGGCGGGGGACGCGAGCACGCGCTGGCCTGGAAGATCGCTGAGAGCCCGCTGGTCGACACGCTGATCGCGGCGCCCGGCAACCCCGGGATCGCCCGCCACGCGCGCTGCGTCGCCATCGGGGTCGACGCGCACGACGCGCTCGTCGACCTCGCGCGGCGCGAGCGCGTCGACCTCGTCGTGATCGGACCGGAAGCGCCGCTCGTCGCCGGCCTCGCCGATCGATTCGCGGCCGCCGGCCTGGCCGTCTTCGGACCGAGCGCGCGCGCCGCCGCGATCGAGGGCTCCAAGGCGCTCGCCAAGGATCTGATGCGACGGTACGGAATCCCGACCGCACGCTTCGCCACCTTCGACGACGCCGAGAGCGCGCGGCGCTTCTGCCGTGAGATGGGGGCGCCGCTGGTGGTCAAGACCGACGGGCTCGCGGCGGGCAAGGGCGCGATCGTCTGTCCCACGCTCGCCGATGCCGAGGCGGCGATCACCCAGTGCATGGTGCAGCGGGCGTTCGGCGCGGCCGGCGCGCGCGTGGTCGTCGAGGAGTTCATGACCGGGCAGGAAGTCTCGTTCTTCGTGCTGTCCAACGGGGGCGACGTGATGGCGCTGGCGGCTGCCGAGGATCACAAGACGGTCTTCGACGGCGACCGCGGCCCGAACACCGGCGGGATGGGCTGTTACTCGCCCGTGGCCACGTTCGACGAGGCGCTCGAGAAGCGCGTCATGGAGACGATCGTGCGCCCCACGCTCGCCGCGCTCGCGCGCGAGGGAGCGGCGTACCGCGGCGTGCTCTACGTGGGCCTCATGCTGACGGCCGAGGGCCCCAAGGTGCTCGAGTTCAATTGCCGCTTCGGCGATCCTGAGTGCCAGGCGCTGATGGTCCGCGCACCCGGCGATCTGGTGCCGCTCCTCCTGGCGGCGGCGCGCGCCGAGGCCTGGCCCGCGTATCAGCCCTGGCCGAGCACCGCCTCGGTCTGCGTGAACCTCGCCTCGGGCGGCTATCCGGGAACGTATCCGACCGGGCTGCCGATCCGCGGCGTGGAAGCCGCGGCGGCGCGACCGGGGGTGCAGGTCTTTCACGCGGGGACGGCGACGAAGCATGGGATGCTCGTGACCGCCGGGGGCCGCGTGCTCGGCGTGACCGCGGTCGGCGAGCGCATGGACGCTGCCATCGCGGCGGCGTACGCAGCGGTGCGCGAGATCTCCTTCGAAGGCATGCACTACCGGACCGACATCGGGAGGCGCAGAGCGTGACAGGACCCGTGCGGGTAGGCATCGTGCTCGGCAGCGACAGCGATCTCGACGTGATGCTCGAAGCGGTGAAGGTGCTCGACGCGCTCGAGGTCGGGAGCGAGGTCGTCGTCACCTCGGCCCATCGAACGCCGGAGCGAACCCACGAGTACGCCACGACCGCGCACGCGCGCGGACTCGGCGTGCTGATCGCCGGCGCCGGCGGGGCCGCCGCGCTGCCCGGCGTGCTCGCCGCCTCCTCGCCGCTGCCGGTGATCGGTGTCCCGATCGCGTCGACGCCGCTCGGCGGCATCGACGCGCTGCTCTCGATCGTGCAGATGCCGAAAGGCGTGCCGGTCGCGACGGTGGCGATCGGCAAGTGGGGCGCGGCGAACGCGGGGCTCCTGGCCGCGCAGATCCTGTCGGTCGGCGATCCGGCCCTGGCCATGCGGATCGCGGCCTATCGCAAGCGGCTGGCCGACGAAGTCGACGAGCGCGCGCGCAGGGTCGCCGCGCAGATGAAGTCGGGCGGGCCGCCGAAGTCGGGGACGTGACGCACGCCGAGGGCTCGCGCGTCGTCACCGTCGACCCCGTTGCGCCCACTCGAGCCACCCTGCGCGCCGCCGCGGACACCCTCCGGGCCGGCGGCGTGGTGGCGCTTCCGACCGAGACGTTCTACGGACTGGCCGCAGCCGCGCTCGACGCCGGATCGGTCCGACGGATCTTCGAGCTGAAGGGACGCCCCGAATCAAAGCCGCTGCTGGTCCTCGTCGCGTCGGTCGCGATGGCCGAGACCGTGGCGCGAGTCGGCCCAGCGGCGCGCGACCTGATGACGCGCTACTGGCCCGGCGCGCTGACGCTCGTGCTTCCCGCGCTCCCCACGGTGCCGTCCGTCGTGACGGCGGGAACGGGAACACTCGGCGTCCGCCTCTCGCCCCATCCGATCGCGCGCGGCCTGGTCGAGCTGCTTGGCGAGCCGGTGACGGCGCCGAGCGCGAACCCGGACGGTCTGGCGCCGCCGACGAGCGCGGCCGGCGTCCTCGTGTACTTTCCCGAGGGCATCGATCTCGTCCTCGACGGGGGAGCAACCCCCGGCGGGGAGCCCTCGACGGTGCTCGATCTCACCACGGAGCCCGCGCGCATCCTGCGTCGGGGCGCGGTGATCGTGCGCGACATCGGCGCGCGGGGTTCGAGCGCCCAGCCGTCCGGACGAGCTCGTGAATGAAAATCACCGGCGTCATCCAGGCCGGGGGCCGGAGCACGCGGATGGGCGGCCGACCCAAGGCCCTCATCGAGCTCGGCGGGCGGCCGATCATCGAGCGCGTGTTCGCCGCGCTGGCTCCGTCGGTCGACGACGTCCTCGTCGTGACCAACACGCCCGAGCTCTACGCGTTCCTCGCGCTGCCGATGGTGGCGGACGTCTATCCCGATCACGGCTCCCTCGGCGGGATCTACTCCGGTCTCCAGGCCGCCGCGGGCCAGGCGGCCCTCACGGTCGCGTGCGACATGCCGTTCCTGCATCCCGACGTTGTCAAGCTCGTCGCCTCGCGCGCGGGGGTGGGTGACGTCGTGATCCCCCGCGTCGGCACCAGGCTCGAGACCCTGCACGCCGCGTACGGCAAGGCCTGCCTGCCGCACATCGCGGAGCGGCTGGTGGCCGGGCAGCTCAAGGTCGTCGACTTCCTGCCACGCGTGCGGGTGGTGGAGATCGCCGAGGCGGACGTGGCGCGGTTTCGCGATCCGCGCGTCGTCTTCATGAACGTGAACACGCCGGACGAGCTCGAGCGCGCCCGCGCGCTCGCCCGGGCGCTCGACTGACCGTGGCCAGGCTGCGTCCCGTCGTGCTCGTGCACTACCACGAGCTCGGCCTCAAGCGAGGGAACCGACCGCTCTTCCTCCGACACCTCGCCCGCAACCTGAGACAGGCGACCTCGGATCTCGGCCCGGTGCGCCTGCGCCAGCTCTCCGGCCGCCTCTTGCTCGAGCTCGACGGGCATCCCGACCCGGGCGCCGTCCGCGACCGCGTGCGGCGCGTCTGCGGCGTCGCGAGCGCGGCGCTCGCGTATCGCGTGGTGTCAACCGTCGAGGCGATGAAGGCGGCCGTCGCTGCGCTCGTCGAGGGGCGAAGCTTCCCATCGTTCAGGATCTCGGCGCGCCGGGCGTTCAAGACGTATCCGTTGACGAGCGTGGAGCTCAATCGCCAGCTCGGCGCGTTCGTGCTCGAGGGCGTCGCCACGCGCGTCGATCTACGTCACCCTGCGCTGGAGATCCACGTCGAGGTCATGCCGGCCGAGACGTTCGTCTACGTCGATCCTGAGCCCGGCCCGGGCGGGCTCCCCGTCGGCGCTAGCGGTACCGTCGCGGCGCTCCTGTCGGGCGGGATCGATTCGCCCGTCGCCGCCTGGCGGATGATGAAGCGCGGCTGCCGCGTCGTGTTCGTCCACTTCCACAGCGTGCCCTATCTGCCGGCCACCTCTCAGGCCAAGGCGCGCGCCCTCGTGGAGCGGCTGACCGAGTGGCAGTACGACTCCACGCTCGTGCTGGTGCCCTTTGGCGAGATCCAGCGCGAGGTCGTGCTGACCGTCCCGCCGCCGGCGCGGGTCGTGATCTATCGCCGGCTGATGGTGCGGATCGCCGAGGCGCTGGCGCGCAAGCACGGTGCTGTCGCACTGACCACGGGCGAAAGCCTCGGCCAGGTCGCGTCGCAGACCCTCCCGAACATCGCGCGGATCGACGAGGCCGCGACGATGCCGATCCTGAGACCGCTCATCGGCATGGACAAGCTCGAGATCACCGAGGAAGCGCGCCGCCTCGACACGTTCGAGATCTCGATCGAGCCGGACGCCGACTGCTGCACCCTGTTCGTCCCGAGGCATCCGGCCACGCGGATGTCGGAGCACGAGGTCGGCGCGATCGAGGCGCGGCTGGAGATCCCGCGGCTGGTCGCCGCCGGCTGCGACGGCGCCTCGGTGGAGCCCTTCGCGTTCCCGGCCTGAAGACCGCGCGATCCCCCTTATGTTGGTGGCTTGACACGCCGGAGCCACTACCGATATGGTGCCAGGTATGACTGTCGTCGCGTTGGGCGCTGACCACGCCGGCTTTCCGCTGAAAGAAGACCTCAAGACCTGGCTGATCTCCCACGGCTACGACGTCGTCGACCTGGGAACGCAGTCGGCCGAGTCCGTCGACTATCCAGACTTTGCGATCGGTGTCGGCGGCGCCATCACCGCGGGCAAGGCTGACCGAGGCGTGCTCGTCTGCGGCACCGGCATCGGGATGGCCATGGCCGCGAACAAGGTCCCGGGCGTCCGCGCCGCCGCCTGCAGCGACGCGTACACGGCGCGGATGAGCCGCGAGCACAACGACGCCAACGTCCTGGCGATCGGGGCGCGGATCACGGCGTGCGAGGCCGCCATCGAGATCCTCGAGGTCTGGCTCGGCGCCGAGTTCGCCGGCGGCCGTCATGCTCGTCGGATAGAAAAGATCGTCGCCCTCGACGACCTGCGGGAGCGGGAGCCGCGAGATGCACCGGCTCGCTGACACCGACCCCGAGATCGCCAAGGCGCTGCGCGCAGAGGCGCAGCGGCAGTATCGCAATCTCGAGCTGATCGCCTCCGAGAACTTCGTGTCCGAGGCGGTGCTCGAGGCGGTCGGCTCGGTGCTGACCAACAAGTACGCCGAAGGGTACCCCGGGCGCCGATACTACGGCGGCTGCGAGGTGGTCGATGTCGTCGAGGACCTCGCGATCGCCCGCGCCAAGGAGCTCTTTGGCGCTGAGCACGCCAACGTCCAGCCCCATTCGGGGGCGCAGGCCAACATGGCCGTCTACTTCACCTTGCTGAAGCCGGGCGATACCGTGCTCGGCCCCAACCTCTCTCACGGCGGACACCTGACGGCCGGGAGCCCCGTCAACTACTCCGGCAAGCTCTATTCGATCGTCGCGTACGGCGTGCGCCGAGACACCGAGCGCATCGATCTCGATCAGGTCCGCGACCTGGCGCGCCAGCACCGGCCCAAGCTGATCATCGCCGGCGGCTCGGCGTTCCCGCGGGCGATCGACTTCGCGCCGTTCGGCGAGATCGCGCGCGAGGTCGGCGCGGCCCTGATGGCCGACATCGCGCACCCGGCCGGGCTCGTTGCCGCGACGCTTCATCCCTCGCCCGTGGGCATCGCGGATTTCGTCACGACGACGACGCACAAGACGCTTCGCGGCCCGCGCGGCGGGATGGTCATGTGCCGGGCCGCGCACGCGCAGGCGCTCGACCGGACCGTGATGCCGGGCGTGCAGGGCGGCCCGCTCATGCACGTGATCGCCGGCAAGGCCGTGGCCTTCCGCGAGGCCCTCACGCCGGCCTGGCGCAGCTATCAGCAGCAGATCGTGAAGAACGCGGCGGCGCTCGCCACGGCGCTCCTCGGGCACGGCTACCGGCTCGTGAGCGGGGGCACGGACACGCACCTGATGCTTGTCGACCTCACGCCCCGGAATATCACCGGCAAGGACGCCCAGGAGGCGCTCGATCGCGCGTGGATCACCGTCAACAAGAACACGGTGCCGTTCGAGACGAAGAGCCCGATGGTGACGAGCGGCATCCGGATCGGCACACCCGCGGTCACGACGCGCGGCATGCGCGAGGCCGAGATGGCCGAGATCGCGCGCCTCATTGATCAGGTGCTGGCCAATCTCGGCTCCTCGTCGGTGGAGGCGAAGGTGCGGGGAGAGGTGCAGGAGCTGACGAATCGGTTCCCGCTTTACTCGGAGCGAACCCGATGACCCAACCGGCATCGGCAAGGGGGAAAGCCCGATGAAGTGCCCGTTTTGCGGTCACACGGAGGATCGGGTCGTCGACTCGCGAGTGGGCCGGGACGGGGAGTTCATCCGGCGCCGCCGCGAGTGCCTCAAGTGCCACCGACGGTACACGACCTATGAATACATCGAGGACGTGCTGCCGCACGTGGTCAAGCGCGACGGCCGCCGCGAGCCCTTCGACCGCCAGAAGCTCCGAGGGTCCATCTTGAAGTCGTGCGAGAAGCGATCGGTCGGGGTGCAGGCCGTCGACGACGTCGTCGTCGAGATCGAAGCCCAGCTGCACGAGCGCGCCGAGAAAGAGATCAGCAGCGAGGAGCTCGGCCGGGTAGTGATGGACCATCTGCAGCGCCTGGACCCGGTCGCCTACGTCCGCTTCGCCTCGGTCTACCGGCAGTTCAAGGACATCGGCCAGTTCGTCGAGGAGGTCAAGGGCCTCCAGCGGGACGACAAGACGAAAGCCGCCCCCGCCAAGCCCCGCCCCCTCGCCAAAACCAAGTGACCCGCCCGAACAACCGCGAAGCGTTAGTAACCGGGGGGAGTATGAGGGGGGTCGCCCCCCCCATATGCGACAGTCGGGGGCACGCGGTATCGGGGGTCGCCCCCCTCATATGCGACAGTCGGGGGCACGCGGTATTCAGAGGTCGCTCCCCTCATCTCGTTAGATGGCGCGGCCCTGCCGATGAAGCCGGATCGACAGGGCCGAGCGCCGCGTGGGCCCTACTTCTTCTTCTTCTTGGTTGCCTTCTTCTTCGCCACCGTCTCACCTCCCTCCGCCGGGACGATCGAATGGCGTATCTGCTCGGCATGCTAGTGAGGTGGCAAAAATCTGTCAAGGCTAAAAGTCAATACCTGGGGGGCCGAGACGGCTCGCGCCCAAGATATTGGGTCATCCGGAAATTGACTTCGTTGCAGCCGCGATGTTAGCGTGGGCGCACGGTCGTGGCGCTGCCCGTCACCAATAACTACCCGCTCTTGAGGAGACCTCCGTCGATGAGACGCGCGCTCAAGAAGCTTGTGTTCGTAGAACCGAAGTCGACTCATCTCCACATCTACAGTCGGGTCTGCATTCCACGGATCGGGTCGGTTCTGCTCGCCACAATCATGCGGGCCAAAGGCTACGACGTCCGTGTCTACATCGAGGACATCCAGGCCCCGGACATGAAGGAAGTCCTGTCGGCCGACCTGGTCGCCATCTCGGCGATCACCTCGACGGCGCCGCAGTCCTACCGGCTCGCCGACCAGGTTCGCGCGGCCGGCGGCATTGCCGTCATGGGCGGCACGCACGTGAGCTTCCTGCCCGAGGAAGGGCTCGAGCACGCGGACTACGTGATCCGGGGCGAGGGGGAGTTCGCGTTCCAGGAGCTGGTGGACACCATCCAGGCCGGCCACGGGTTCGAGCAGATCAAGAATCTCTCGTACGTCGTGGACGGCAAGGTGGTGAATCACCCGGAGCGTCCGAAGATCCCCAACCTCGACGTGAACCCGATCCCGGACTACAAGCTCATCACGGGCTGGACGCCCGGCGGCGTCATCTCGGTCGCGACGTCGCGCGGCTGCCCGTTCTCGTGCACGTTCTGCTCGGTGCCGGGCATGTACGGCCACGCCTTCCGGACGCACTCGGTCGAGCGCGTCCTGCAGGAGCTCGAGAGCCACCGGGGCAACGCCTACACGTTCTTCGCCGACGACATCTTCACGGCGAACAAGAAGCGCTGCAAAGATCTCCTGCGCGGGATGATCGCCCGCGACCTGACGCCCGAATGGGGTGCCCAGGTGCGGACCGAGACCGTCGACGATCCCGAGCTCCTCCAGCTCATGCGCGACTCGAACTGCTTCAACGTCTACGTCGGCTTCGAATCGATCAATCCTCGGACGCTCAAGCTGTTCCAGAAGAAGCAGGACCTGGCCAAGATCGAGCGCTCGATCGAGCGGTTCCACGCCCACAAGATCCGGATCCACGGCATGTTCGTGGTCGGCTCCGACGAGGACGACGTCGAGACGATCGACGCCACCGCCGAGTTCGCGCTCAAGAACGACATCGACTCCATCCAGTTCATGATCCTGACGCCGATTCCGGGCTCGCCCGACTGGGAGCAGCTCTACGACCGCGGCGCCAAGTACGTGATCAGCAAAAACTGGCAGTTCTACGACGGCCACCACGTCGTGCACCAGCCCCGGCGCATGAGCCCCTACGAATTACAGAAGGGCGCGCTCGACGCAATGGCGAAGTTCTACTCCTGGCGGGGCATCGCCAAGAAGATCATGAAGGGCGACCGGTACTACGCGGTGATCCGCTATTTCGGCAAGCGCATGGTCCGCGACTGGTGGAAGGACGAGGAGAACCGCCAGCACGTCGAGTGGCTCAAGGCCCAGCTCTATTCGGACGTGAAAGAGCTCGGGCACCACGCGATGCAGCGGGTGGGGCTGCCGGCGATCCTGCTCCAGGATTCGGTGGGACGCCTGCTCCAGCGCTTCCTCGGAGAGCTCGGCGTGACGGTCGTGCCGCTGGCCGAGGCGGCCGCCGAGGGCGCCGCGCGCGCCAAGGAGACCGTCGACTGCCTGATCACGCCGATCGTCAAGCGCGCCGTCAAGGAGCGCGAGGAGTTCTACGCGAGCCTCGCGAGCGTGAACACGGTGCTCCAGAGCCAGTGGGAGAAGCTGCCGCGCGTGAGCTTTCCGCTGCTCGACGGCCAGGGCCCCGTCTTCGAGCCCTTTGCGAAGATCGGGCTTCTCTTCACGAAGAACCTCGACCGCATCCGCGACGCCTACAAGAGCGCTGGCGTCGCCGAGGGTCTCTGGGAAGCCGCATAAGCCGGGGCCGGGTCGAGGTGGGGCTGGGGGTGCCCGCCTCGACCTGGTAGCAGCAACCCTCCCCCCAGCCCCACCTCGACCCCGCCGACTTCGCGTTTTTTCCGTCGACCCTCGGCGACTCCGCCCTTCTCTGGGGCCTAGACTTCCTTCGGTTCTTGGACGGAGGACGGTTTGCGGGCGTGGCGGCGTCTCACGAACTCTTCGTTCAGCGGGACGCCACGCTTGCATAAGGGACACTTGTCAGCATCGTAGGTCGGGAAGTCTCGGCTCACCAGGCTGAAGACCGGGCGATTGTCGAGCTCCACCGACGTGCGGCGCCAGAGGCAGCCGACCCCGACCACGACCCCGCCGAGCTGCTCCACGAGGTTGATCAGAAGGCTCAAGGTCGAGCCGGTGCTGACGAGGTCTTCGATCAGGAGGATTTTCACGCTCGGACGGATCAGCCGCTGGAACTCGACCTGCAGGGAGACGCGCCGCTTGCCGCCGGACAGCCCCTTGGTGCCGTACACCACGATCGGGCGCGACGGGTGAGCGCGCGCGACGCAGTGAGACAGGATCAGCGCGCCCGGACCGGTGGAGAGCACCATGTCCACGGGCCACTGGGCGAAATGCTTGGCGATCACGGCGCCGAGACCCTCCGTGAACGAGGGCTCTGTGGTCACCAGGGTCTTCTCGATGTACTCGCTCGTGTGCTGACCGGACGGAAGCAGGATGTGATCGTTGGCGTGGTAGGCGCCGGTGCGCTTGAGGATCTCGAGGTGGATCTTCTCTCTGACTTCGGTCTCGACGGCGGCGGGGTCTTTTCTGGTGGCAGCGCTCATCCCGGCCCTCCTCGGGGCATTATCGCACGTGGTGGATCGGCGACGAGGCGCGCTTTGGGCGCATGCTAGACTCCCTTTCATGCGTGTGCTCGCCGTTGAGACCTCCACCTTGTCCGGCGGCGCCGCGCTCCTCGACGAGCGGGTCGTCGGCGAGTACATGCTCGACGTCCGCGTCACGCATTCCGAGCGACTCATGACCGCGATCGACCAGCTGCTCGGCGACGCGGGCTGGACGGTGCGCGACCTCGAGGGGATCGCGGTGACCGTCGGGCCCGGTTCGTTCACCGGGCTGCGCGTCGGTCTCAGCACGGTCAAGGGGCTGGCGCTGGCGCTCGCGATCCCCGTCGCGGCCGTGCCGACGCTCGACGCGATGGCGGCGATGCTGCCGTACGCCGCGCTGCCGGTGTGCCCCGTGCTCGACGCGCGCAAGCGCGAGGTCTACGCCTCGCTCTATCGCTGGGATGGGCTCGGCATGAGCCGGCAGTGGGACTACCTGGCCATCTCGCCCGACGACCTCGCCCGGCGCCTGGACGAGCCGGTGATCGTGGTCGGCGAGGGCGCTCACGCGATCGACTCGCCCTGGGCGCGTCGCGTGGAGCCTCCGCGCCGAGGACCGGCCCCGGCGGTGGTCGGCGCGCTCGGGCGCACGCGGCTGGCACTCGGCGACACGGTCGCCGCGGCCGATCTCGTTCCGATCTATCTGCGGCCGTCCGAGGCCGAGCTGAAGCGACGCGGTGCCGCCGTCCGTTGATCGCATGCGCCCCGAGGACCTCGACGAGGTCCTCGTCATCGAACGCGCGTCGTTCTCGATGCCCTGGTCGCGGGGCGCCTTCATCTACGAGATCCAGCAGAATCGCGTGGCGCGCTGCTGGGTCATGCGCGACGAGGGCCGGGTCGTCGGCTACCTGTGCCTCTGGGAGGTCGCCGACGAGGTCCACATCACCAACATCGCGGTCCGTCCCGAGTGCCGCCGGCGAGGTCTCGCCCGCGCCTTGCTCGGGGGGATCCTCGACGACGCGCGCCAACGCCGGATCAAGCTCGTCGTCCTCGAGGTTCGCCCGAGCAACACCGAGGCGCGGACGCTCTATGAATCCTTCGGCTTCCGCGTCGTCGGCCGCCGGCGCGGCTATTACTACGACACCGGTGAGGACGCTCTGGTCATGGAGGCCGACCTTCACACCGCACACCCGGGAACCCGTGCCTAGGTTCCCCCGTTCGTGATATTAAAGCGTCGCCCGACCGCCGCCCGACTCTCGGACAGGAGACTCAGAGTGCCCCGATCGGCTACGTATGCGAGCGCCGCGCTCGTCGTGGTCCTGGCCACGGGTCAGGCCCATGCCGACGTGATGTCGTTCAAGCTCTTGCCGAACTACTCGCGCGCCACGTTCAAGAGCGACGCGCCGCTCGAGACGTTCGTGGGCAACACCGCCGCCGAGGGCGTCGCGGGCACGCTGACGCTCGATCCGGCCAGGCCGCAGGCCGCCTCGGGCTCGGTCAAGGTCGACATGAATCTGGTCAAGACCGGCATCGACAAGCGCGATGCCGACATGCGGAGCAAGAACTACCTCGACACGGAGGTCGAGGCCAACCGCTGGGTCACCTTCGAGGTCAAGAGCGTCGAGATCGCGGGCCCGCTCGAGCCGGGCAAGATGGTGCCGGCCAAAGTGAAGGGGATCCTGACGGTGAAGCAGAAGCCCGTCGAGCGCGTGGCCGACGCCACCGTGACCTGGATCAAGCTCACCCCGGAGGAGGTCGAGGCCCAGAAGCGCTTCGGCTTCACCGCCGACAACATCAAGGTGCGGGCCCGGTTCGCGACGACCTTCACCGATCACGGGCTGAAGATTCCGGCGATCCTCTTCTACAAGGTCTCGAACGACATCCAGCTGGAGACCGACTTGACCTTCGTCCGCCAATAGTGGGTGTCTTGGCACGCTCTGCCCGGCATCTGGCTCTCGCACTCCTGATACCGCTGGCTTCGCTCCCCACGCTCGCGTTCGCGCAGGCACCCTCGGCCGCCGAGCTCGCGCGGGGCAAGTACGTCTTCGGGGCGACCGGGGGCTGCGGCTGCCACACCGTGCCCAAGCAGCCGGTCAACGCCGGGGGACGCCGCTACGACGGCCCGTTCGGCACGGTCTACTCGAGCAACATCACGCCCGACAAAGAGACCGGGATCGGCGGCTGGACGGACGAGCAGATCATAACGGCAACCCGGCTGGGCCGACGGGCCAACGGCGAGCGGCTGATCCCCGTGCACCCATACACTGTCTTCAACGGCATGGCGGCCGACGATCTGAAGGCGCTCGTCGCGTTCCTCCGCTCGGTGCCGCCGGTGAAGCGGGCGAATCAGCCGAAGAAGATTTCGGTGCCGATGTTCGAGAGCGTGTTCCTGCCGGCATGGCTCGCGGCCTTCGCGCCGAGAGAGAATCCGCCGACGTCGGTGCCGGCGTCCGGCGTCGCGCGCGGCGAGTATCTCGTGCGCGCCGTCGCCCACTGCGGTGAGTGCCACACGCCGCGCACGATGACGATGGCCACCGACAACACCCGCTTCCTGGCGGGCAATCCCAAGGGCCCCGAGGACTCGGAGGTCCCGAACATCACGCCCGACACGACGACGGGCTTGCAATGGTCCGAGGAGGAGATCGCCGAATATCTCGGCACGGGCAACAAGCCCGACGGCGACGTGGCCGGCGGGCTCATGGGCGAGGTCATCGACGGCACGTTGGCCGGCTTCAAGGACCTGACCAAGGCCGACCGGCTGGCGATCGCCAGGTACCTCAAGACGATCCCACCGATCAAGAACAAGATCGGCAAGTGAGCGCAACGCTGCAATCAACCAATGCAGTCGAGGAGGATCGACAATGACGCTCCGACTCGTGAGGATCGGGCTGGTCCTCGGGAGCCTCGTCGGGCTCGCCGCGGTCGGCTGCGCGACCGGCTCGCAGACCACCACGATCGGGACCGGTGATCCGGTGGCCGACCGGCAGCGGCTCATGAAGAACGTCGGCGCCAACTGGGCCGACATCCAGAACAAGGTCAAGGCCGGCGCGCCGGAGACGGTGGCGGTGAACGCCGAGGCCCTCTCGCTCCACGCGCAGCGGATCCCGAGCCTCTTCCCGGAGGGCTCGCTCACCGACAAGTCGAAGGCGAAGCCCGACATCTGGCAGAAGTGGCCGGAGTTCCAGGCGGCAGCGAAGAACCTCGAGAACCGCGCAGGGATCTTGCGCGATCAGGCGACGGCGAAGGACGGCGCCGCGGTGACGACGACGGTCTCGACGTTCGGACGCGACGCCTGCGGCACCTGTCACACGCCGTTCCGGGTTCCGCCGCCGCCGCAGCAGCCCGCACAGCCGCGCTCTTAGCCAGAGGAGGAGCCATGAACAAGAGACAGATCAAAACGGTCGTCGCTCTCGGTTGTCTCGTCGCGCTGGCACTGACCACCTCGGCAACAGGACAGTCGACGAGCAAGCTCTGGTCGGGCGACCCCGTCGCCGATCGGCAGCGACTCATGAAGCTGAACGGGGCCAGCTGGGCCGACGCTCAGGCGAAGCTGAAAGCCGGCAACGCCGAGGCCGTCGCGGTGAACGCGGAGACGATGGCGCTCATCGCCACGCAGATCGTCGCGCTCTTCCCCGAAGGCTCGCTCACCGACAAGTCCAAGGCGAAGCCGGAGATCTGGCAGAAGTGGCCCGAGTTCGAGTCTGCGGTCAAGAACTACGCGATGCAGGCCGAGAAGCTGCGCGATGCCGCTCGCAGCAAGGATCTGGCTGCCACCGAGGCCGTGGCGAAAGACTTCGGGCGCCAGGCGTGCGGGACCTGCCACACACCGTTCCGCGTGCCGCCCCCGCAGCAGCAGACGCCAGCGCCGCCGCAGCAACAGCAGCCCCGCTGATCGGTCTCGCGAGCCGGGGAGGGCGCCGTCGGCGTCCTCCTCGGCTCTGCCGCCTGTGCTAAGGTTAGCTCGCGCATGACCTCGTCCGTTCCCTTCCGTGACACCTTCTGGAACGTCCCCGGCTGGGCTCAGGTCGCGCTGTACGTCGGCGGCCTGGTCGCGATCGCGATCTTCACGTACGGGTTGTGGCAGCGTGTGACGTTGTGGCGGCGCGGCCTGCCCGAAGACCGCTTCGATCGGATCCCCGAGCGCATCGGCCGCGTCCTGACCCACGCGCTCGGCCAGGTCCGCACGCTCTCGCAGGCCTATCCCGGGGTCATGCACGCGATCATGTTCTGGGGCTTTCTCGCCCTGTTCATGGGCACGGTGCTGGCCACGCTCGACTGGGACCTCACCCTGCCGCTCTTCGGCTACAAGCTCCTGAAGGGGCCCTTCTACCTGTTCTACGAGACGGTGCTCGACGTGTTCGGGCTCTTCTTCGTCATCGGGCTCGGGATGGCCGCCTGGCGGCGGTTCGTCCAGCGGCCGGCGCGGATCGACGCGACCGCGCCTTTCGCGTGGCTGCTCACCCTGCTCTTCGTCATCAACGTGAGCGGCTTCGTCATGGAGGCCTGCCGCCTGGCGGTCGTCGAGCCCTGGTGGGCGCCGTGGTCGCCGGTCGGCTGGGCGCTCGGCCGCGGCTTCGTGGCGGTCGGCCTGACGCCGGGCCCCCTCCGGGGGCTCCACCTGGCGACGTGGCTCTTCCACGCGGCGCTGGCGCTCGCCTTCATCGCGATCGTGCCGTTCTCGTACTTCGTCCATCTCCTGACGACGCCGCTGAACATCTTCTTTTCGAAGCTCGGGCCGCGCGGGGCGATCGCGCCGATCAAGAACATCGAGGAGGCCGAATCGCTCGGCGTCTCGAAGCTCGAGGAGTTCTCGTGGAAGCGCCGGCTCGACTTCGACGCCTGCGTCGAGTGCGGCCGCTGCCAGGCGGCGTGCCCCGCCTACATGTCGGGCACCGCGCTCTCGCCCAAGCAGATCATCGTGAAGCTCAAGCGTCACATGCACGGCGAGCTGCCGGGCCCGATCCACGGCGAGCTGATCCGGGCCGACGAGCTCTGGGCGTGCACGACCTGCATGGCGTGCGTGCAGGAGTGCCCGGCCTTCATCGACATCGTCGACACGATCGTCGACCTGCGCCGCTATCTGACCCTCTCGGAGGGCGCCTTGCCCTCGACGGCGCCCCAGTCGCTCCAGAACATCCAGCGCGCGGGCAATCCGTGGGGGCTGCCGGCCGGCGAGCGGCTGGCCTGGGCGCAGGGGCTCGACGTCCCGCTGATGGATCCGGCGCGCGAAGTGGAGTACCTCTACTGGGTCGGGTGCTCGGCCTCGTACGACCGGCGCAACCAGGCGATCGCGCGCTCCGTGGTGAAGATCCTCAAGGCCGCCGGCGTGAGCTTCGGCGTGATGCCGGAGGAGCGCTGCCACGCCGAGGTGGGCCGGCGTCTGGGCGAGGAATATCTCTATCAGACGGTCGCGCAGGAGAACGTCGACGCGATCAAACAGTATCGGTTCGGTAAGGTGATCACGCACTGCCCGCACTGCTTCAACACGATCAAGAACGAGTTCCCGCAGTTCGGCTCCACCTACGAGGTTCTGCACCACTCGCAGGTCATCGAGCAGCTCATCGCCGACGGGCGGATCAAGCCGAAGAAGCCGCTTGACGCCACCCTCGCGTTCCACGACTCGTGCTACCTCGGGCGCTACAACGGCATCACCGAGGCGCCGCGCAACGTCGCGAAGGCGGTGCCGGGGCTCCGGGTGGTCGAGCTGCCGCGCAACCGCGAGCGCGGCCTCTGCTGCGGCGGCGGCGGCGGTCACATGTGGATGGAGGTGAAGGCCGAGAAGCGCGTGAACCTGATCCGCGTGGAAGAGGCCCTCGAGGCCAAGGTCGACCTCGTCGGCACGGGCTGTCCGTTCTGCCTGGCGATGGTCGATCTCGGCCGCAAGGTGAAGGGGGCCGAGGACACGCTCGGCGTCAAGGACGTGAGCGAGCTGGTCGCCGAGAGCCTCGAGCCGTGAGGGCGCTGCTGCGCGCGCTGCCGGACATCGTGCTCACGATCGGGCGCCTCGCCGTCGATCCGGTGCTGCCGAAGGCCGCCAAGGTCGCGCTCGCCGCCGCGGTCCTCTACCTCGTCTCGCCGATCGACCTGATTCCCGATTTCGTTCCCGTGCTGGGCTATCTGGACGATGTCTTCGTCGCCGCGATCCTGATCGACGGGATGCTCAACTTCGTGAACCGGGGCCTCGTGCTGAAGTACTGGCCCGGCAGCCCGGAGTCGCTCGAGCGCATCGCTCGATCGGCCCGCGTGCTGGCCGCCTGGGTCCCCCGGCGGCTCAAGCTGCGGATCTTCTCGAGTCCCTGACGCCCGGCCGACTCACGCGACGTCGCGCGGGCCGGACCGCCGGTCCCCTTGCAAGCGCCGATAGTAGGCCCGTCCACGCGCGTAGCCGCGCCCGAACGCCGGCTCCCGGTAGGTGTCCGGGTATCGCTCCTTCATGAGCGCATCGAGATCACGCTCGGGTCGATCGCGGGCCGGGGACGACAGGGCGGCCTCGAATCCTTCGCGATAGATCGCCTCGTCGCGCCGAAAGTCGAAGCCTTCGGCACGATACTCGAACGCTTCACCCTCGCGAAGGCCGATCCACCACCGCTCGCGGGCCGCGTCCACGCTCTCGGCGCCCGAGCCTTCGAGCACCGCCACGGCGCGCTCGTGCTCGTCGGCGTTGGTCGGCATGACGACCACGATCGAGTAGCCGCGACGGAGCGCGTCCTCGTACACGAACAGTTCGTCCCTGGGCAGTCCGTCCGCCAGCGCGCTTTCCAGCGCGCCGCCCGCGGCCGCGCCGCCCAGGCTCAGCAGCACGGCGCCGACGATCCCGATCGCGATGGCCGGGCCCGCGACCGGCAGGAGCGCGCTCGCGGCCGCCGCCGCGCCGATCTCCGCACCGCTGGCGACCCCGACGGCGCCGCCGATCGCCTTGCCGATGCCGGGTTGCTCGGCCTCGCTCATGGGCACCTTCGCGACCAGCGGCTCCGAGCCGGGGACCAGCACGTGAATGCTCTTCGGCGGCACGCCGACGGCGCGCAGGTTGCCGACGGCACGCTCGGCCGATGCTCGATCGAAGAATATGCCAACTGTCGGAGTCATTCTCTCGTCTCCTCTTCACGGGACCGCCGACGCCGACGACGATGGATCGCGCGCTCGCGCGACACCCAGCCCACGGCCACCAGGATCCCGACGGCCACCGCGAGGATCAGCCAGGCCGCGCGTGCATCAGGTGATGACCTGACTCGCGATCCGCCGCGCCCGGTCTGCGACAAAACGGTTTCATCCAGCGGGCCTCGCCTGGCTCGACCGGCAAGACGTGTGCCACACTCGCGTCGCGCTTGTCACGACACGCATCTACGTCGCGTCGAGCGCGCCCGCGCGCCGCGCGACGCCGCGACCGCGTAAGAGTTATCGAGTAAGAACGGGCGCGCACCCGCGGTTGACTGTTCGAGACACGAAGACTACCGTGGCGGCCCAGGGAGGGCACGATGGCTGGAGCCGTTGGGTTCATCGGACTCGGCAACATGGGGCAACCGATGGCGCTGAATCTCTCCAAGCACGGGTTCCCGCTGGTCGTTCACGACATCGATCCGGCGAAGGTCGAGCCCCTGCGGGCGCGCGGGGCGACGGTCGTCGAGTCGCCTACCGGCGTGGCCGCCGCGGCCGATCGCACGATCTCGATGGTGGAGACGACCACGCAGGCCGAGTCGGTGATCGCCGGCGAGCGCGGGATCATCCACGCCGCCCGGCCGGGGCACATCGTGATCAGCATGAGCACGATCGACCCGCTGGCCGCGCGGCGGCTGGCCGCCGCGCTCGCGGCGCGCGGCGTCGCCATGCTCGACGCGCCAGTGAGCGGCGGCACCGAGCGGGCGAAGTCGGGCGAGCTGTCAATCATCGCCGGGGGCGATGCCGCGACCTTCGAGGCCTGTCGCGACCTCTTCAAGGCGATGGGGACCAAGATCTTCCACGTGGGCGGGCTCGGGCAGGGGCTCGCGATGAAGCTCGTCAACAACATGCTGGTGCAGGTCAACATGGTGGCGGTGGCCGAAGCCCTCGTGCTGGGTGTCAAGGCCGGGCTCGACCCGAAGACGATCTACGAGGTCGTGCGGGTCAGCACCGGGACCAGCTCGGCGTTCGAGCGCGGCGCGGCCCGGATGCTGGCGCGCGACTTCTCGCCGGGCGGGACCGTGGACATCTCGTTCAAGGACCAGGAGCTCGAGACGGCGTTCGCGAAGCAGCTCGGAGCGCCGCTCCTGCTCGCGAACGTGAGTCAGCAGATCTACCAGATGGCGCGCGCGGCCGGGCTCGGCAAGCAGGACGGCACCGCGATCATCCAGGTGCTCGAGCGCCTGGCCAACGTGAAGGTCGGAGGTTAGCCCCTTCTCCGAGCGAGGGGGGCTTGGGGGTCAGACGAAAATTTCTCGCGCGACGCCGCGCAGGTCCATCTCGTACTCGAGCCCGATCACCGGCGGCCGGCTGGGAAACCAGCGCACGCCGTGGATCGCCGCCGCACCGGCCGGCGTCAGGACCGTGTCGGCGAGGAAGCTCTCGATGGGCTCGGCCGTGTAGATGTCGATCGCGGTGACGTCGGCCCACATGGCGCCGAGCCCCTGCAGGCGCGCCTGCATGATCCGCATCACGTGCGCCGCCTTCTCACGCATCGCCGCGGCCGACGTCTCGCCGTGGCGGACGATGCCCGCGACGCCGACGCCGCGCTCGCGCATCTCGCCCGCGCCGGCCACGATGAAGGTCGGACGCGGCGGGGCGCCGGCGATGGTGTAGCCGAAGCCGTAGAGGGAGGGCTCCGGCGGAGCGCCGGCGAGCGGCGCCACGTTCGTGCGGGCGATCGGGTTGGCGCCGTCGACGAGCAGGTTCCACTCCTTGAGGAGCGCCTGATAGCCGGCGTTGAACGCGTCGAAGCCGTCGAAGCTGAACGGTTCCGGGCTCCTGAGCTCGATGGCGGCGAGCGCCGCGCGCGGCCGGCCTTCGGCGCGCAGATGCCGGTCGATCGGCGCGAACCCGTCGCGCCACGGGATCGGCGCACGCGAGGTCGCGTGGACGATCTGATAGCCCGCGGCCGCGGCCGCGCCCGACGAGAACGGGGCGATCCCCGGCAGGAAACGGTAGTTGCCGGCGGCCACGTCGCGAGCGGAGGGCGTCTGGCTCATGAACTCGGACGGTATCACGTCTCCACGGCCGGCCGGGCCTTGACATTGTCGGACGACCAACTTCTAATGCCCGCGCAGAGCGGTGGCCGATCCTCGCTCCCGGGGAGGCTCCATGTTTCGGAATGGATCGAGACGCGTCGCGTGTGGGCTGCTCGCGCTGGCGGTGGTGCTGGGTCTCGCGCTGGCGTCGGACGCGCCGGCGCAGGGCAAGAAGCTCAAGATCGGCGTCGTCTACGACTACACCGGGCCGTTCGCGGGCGGCGGCTCCGAGCTGCACGCGCTTGGCGCCAAGATCATGATCGACTACTTCATCAAGAAGGGCGGCGTTGAGGGCTACCAGATCGAGGCCGTGTACGCCGACGCCCAGAGCAAACCGGACGTCGCCATCAACGAGGCCGTGCGGCTGATCGAGCAGGAAAAGGTCGACATGCTGCTCGGCTTCTACTCGTCGGCGGAGTGCGTGCCGGCCGCGGCGCGCGTCGAGCAGCTCAAGAAATTCATGTGGATCACCACGTGCATCTCGTCGGCGGTGCTAGAGAACCGCCACCTGAAGTACGTCTTCCGGGCGCAGCCGAGCGGCCGGCAGTTCGGGCTGATGTCGATGGACTTCCTCGCCCAGAGCGCGAAGAGCAAGCTGGGCCGCGAGGCCAAGGATGTCCGCGTCGCGATCATCCACGAGGACGGCGCCTACGGCACCGACGTTTCCAAGGGCAACGAGGAGGGCGCCAAGAAGGCCGGCTTCACCATCGTGTTGAAAGAAGGCTATGCCGCGACGGCGCCGGACCTGTCGGCGCTGGTGACCAAGCTCAAGCGCGGTCGCCCCGACGTGATCTTCCACACCGGCTACAACCCGGACATCACCCTGTTCCTCCGCCAGGCGCGCGAGCAGGGGCTCCGCTTCAGCGCGCTGATCGGACACGGCGCCGGCTACGGCGTTTACGACAAGCTGAAGGAGTCGCTGGGCCGCGACGTGAATTACTTCTTCAACGTCGACCCGATCTCGATCTGGCTCACCAACGACAAGTCGCTGCGCGCGCCGCTACCGGCCATGGTCAAGATGGTCGGGGAGGAGTACGACAAGGCGCGGCCGGGCACGCAGGTTCGCTCGGCGCACGTCGGGATGTCGGCGAGCAACACGTACGTGTTCATGACCGAGGTGCTGCCGCGGGCCATCAAGAAGTATGGCGGTGTGGACGCGGAGGCGCTGCGCAAGGCGGCGCTCGAGGTCGACCTGCCCGAGGGCGGCACGATGCTGGGTTTCGGCGTGAAGTTCGAGGGCGAGGCCGCGCCGATGTCGGGACAGAACGATCGCGCGTTCCCCGTCATCCTCCAGTACGTCGACGACAAGCCCTATCTGGTCTGGCCCAAGAGCCAGCAGCAGCGCGAGCCGGTGCTGCCGCTGCCGGGCTCGTCACCGTACGCGGCGCAGTGAGCCTCGCGTCCTAGCGACTTGCTAGCCGTCCAGGGCCTCACCAAGCGTTTCGGCGGCTTCACCGCCGTCAACGGCGTGTCGTTCGGGGTCGAGAAGGGCGAGATCGTCGGCCTGATCGGCCCGAACGGCTCGGGCAAGAGCACGATCTTCAACATGCTCTCGGGCACGCTCGTGCCGAACGCCGGCTCGATCAAGTTCGAGGGCCGCGAGCTCGCCGGGCAGCCGCCGTACCGGATCATCAATCTCGGCATCGGCCGCACCTTTCAGATCCCGCGTCCGTTCCGGCGGCTCTCGCTCCTGGACAACGTGGTGCTCGCCGGGTTCTTCGGCCAGGGGCGGCACTCGCGCGCGAAGGCCTTCGAGGCGGCGGAGCGCGCGCTCGGCCTGGTCGGGCTGCCGACCGATCGCGTGACCACAGTGGACGGGCTCGGGGCAGCCGCGCTCAAGAAGCTCGAGCTCGCCAAGGCGCTCGCCACCGGGCCGAAGCTCCTGCTCGCCGACGAAAGCCTCAGCGGTCTGGACGAGCACGAGATGGATCAGGCCGCCGAGCTGCTGCGCCGGATCTGCCGGGACCTCGGCGTCACGATCATCTGGGTCGAGCACATCATGGGCGTGCTGATGCGCGTGGTGGATCGCGTGATGGTGCTCGATCACGGCGAGAAGATCGCCGAGGGGCTCCCCGCGCGGGTCGCGAGCGACCCGCGGGTCGTCGAGGTCTATCTCGGCACCCGGGCGGCGGCGGTGTCGGCGGCCGCGGCGGCCCCCCGCGCCTGAGCCGGCGGGCCGCGCTCATGCTCGAGCTGAAAACCGTCCGCGCCGGATACGGCACCTTCCAGGCGCTGTTCGACGTGTCGCTCGAGGTCCATCGCGGCGAGGCGGTCGGCGTGATTGGCCCGAACGGCGCCGGCAAGACGACCCTGATGCGGGTCGTCTCGGGCCTGATCCGGCCGACCTCCGGGTTGGTCGTGCTGGAAGACGTCGACCTCGCGGCCACGCCGGCGCACCGGATCGTGGAGCTCGGGGTCGCCCACGTGCCGGAGAGCCGTCGCCTCTTCCCGCGCATGACGGTCGAGGAGAATTTGAGGATGGGCGGCTTCGTACCGTCCGCGCGGCCGAAGTTCCGCCGCCAGCTCGAGGTCGTGTACGAGCTGTTTCCGCGCCTGCGCGAGCGCCGCCGTCAGCTGGCCGGCAGCATGTCGGGCGGCGAGCAGCAGATGTGCGCGATCGGTCGGGCCCTCATGTCCGAGCCGAAGCTGCTCCTGCTCGACGAGCCGTCCGCGGGGCTGGCGCCGGTCCTCGTCGAGCAGGTGTTCGAGCTGGTCCATCGCATTCGCTCGAGCGGCCTCACCGTGCTGATCGTCGAGCAGAACGTGCAGCAGGTGCTGCGCGTGGTCGATCGCGCGTACCTGCTCAAGACCGGACGCATCCACACCGCGGGGCGAGCCGCCGAGCTCCTGGCGAGCGACAGCATCCGCGAAGCGTACCTCGGAGTCTGAGGAGGCCGCGCCCTGGGGATCTTCGACATCTTCCTGCTCGAGGCGGTGATCAACGGCCTCCTGCTGGGGGGCGTCCTCGCGCTGCTCTCGCTCGGCCTCAACCTGGTCTTCGGGGTCATCGACGTCGTCTGGATCTGCTACGCCGAGCTCATCATGCTGGGGATGTACGCGATGTACTTCCTCTACACGATCTATCACGCGCCGATCGTGCTGGCCGCGGCGGTCTGCATCGTCGGCGTCGGTCTGCTCGGGCTCGTGCTGCACACCCTGGTCATCGCCCCGCTCCTCGGCGCGGCGCCGATCAACCAGCTCCTGGCCACCGGCGGCGTCCTCTTCTTCCTGCAGTCCGCGGCGACGGTGCTGTTCGGCATCGAGTTCAAGAACCTCGGGCTGCGCCTGCCGGTGCTGAAGGTGGCGGGCATGTTCGTCAGCTACTCGCGCCTGCTGGCCTTCGGCGCCGCGCTGATCGCGATGGTGCTGGTGTACCTCTTGCTGACCCGCACCTACACCGGCACGGCGATCCGCGCGATCGCGCAGGACCGGCAGATCATGCCGCTCATGGGCGTGGATACGCGGCGGATCTACCTGATCACGTCGGGGCTCGGCGGCGCGCTGGCCGGCCTCGCCGCGTGCCTGCTGGTGCTGCAGTACGACGTGCATCCGTTCGTGGGGCTCACGTTCGGGCCGATCACGTTCCTGATCTGCGTGCTGGGAAGCCTCGGCAACTTCGGCGGCGGCTTCGTCGCCGCGTTCGTCTTCGCCGAGATCATCTCGGTCGGCGGGCTCTACCTCGACCTCGAGTGGGGCTACGTGTTCGCCTTCGCCTTCTTTATCGTGATGATGTTCGTGCGGCCCGAGGGGCTGATGGCCCGGCGCTCGTGACCGCCTATCTGCCGTGGGTCGGCGGCGCCGTTCTGCTCGCGCTGCCGTTCGTCTATCGCCAGCCGTACCCGCTCCACATCCTGATCATCATCTTGATCTGGTCGTTCGCGTACACCTCGTGGTCGGTGATGGGTCGCTTCGGCCTGGTCTCGCTCGGCCACGGCGGCTTCATGGGCGTGGGCGCCTACGTCACGGCGCTCGCGTGGAACTACGGCCACGTGAGCCCGTGGCTCGGCGTTCCGCTGGCGGTCGTCGCCAGCGCGGCGCTGGCGGCGCTGGTCGCGTATCCGTGCTTCCGGTTCCGGATCACCGGCCACTACTTCGCGCTGGTCACCCTGGCGCTGTCGGGGATCGTGCTGCAGGTGATCACCGCGACGCGCGACTACACCGGCGGCTCCCTCGGCTACACGCCGGAGCGTTATCAGGGCGGCAGCTCCCTGTGGGCGTTCCAGTTCAGCGACAAGACGACGTGGTACCTGATCGCCCTGGCGGTGTGGGCCGTCGGCCTCTACGTCTGGAACCGCGTCGACCGGAGCATGCTCCGCTACGCGCTCGAGGCGATCTCCGAGGACGAGGACGCCGCGGCCGCGACCGGCGTGCACGTGACCGCCGAGAAGCTCAAGATCACCGTGCTGAGCGCCACGATGACCGCGCTGGCGGGCGCGCTCTACTGCCAGTACCAGATGTTCATCTCGCCCGACACCGTCAGCGGCATCGCGGTCTCGCTGCAGATGGTCTTCGCCGTGGTCGTCGGCGGCATCTACGTCTCGCTCGGTCCGACGATCGGCGCCGTGATCACGATCCTGCTCGCCGAGATCTTGCGCATCGGGTTCGGCACCCGCGCGGTCGGCTGGGACAATCTCGTGTACGGCGTGCTGCTGGTCCTGTTCATCATCTTCCTGCCCAAGGGCATCGTCGGCAGCCTGCGGGAGCTTCGCCGGAGACCGCGATGGACCTCGAGCTGAGCGGCGGCCTGCACCGCGCGATCTGATCGGGCCATGACACGCGTCTCCCGCGACGTCTTCGCCTTTCTCGCCGAGCTCCGGCGCCACAACGACCGCGAATGGTTCAACGAAAACAAGGACCGGTACCTGGCCGAAGTGCGCGATCCGATGCTGGCGCTCGTCGCCTCCCTCGCGCCCGGGCTCGCGCGGATCAGCCGTCACATCTCGGTGGACCCGCGGCCGTCGGGCGGCTCGCTGATGCGGATCTATCGGGACACGCGATTCAGCCGCGACAAGACCCCGTACAAGACCAACGTCGGCATCCACTTCGGTCTGAAGGCCCCCAGGGATTTCGACGCGCCCGGCTACTATCTGCACCTGGAGCCCGGCTCGGTGTTCATGGGCGCGGGCCTCTGGCATCCGGGCGCCGACGGGCTCCGCGCGATCCGCGAGGCGATCGTCAGGAATCCGCGCGGGTGGAAGCAGGCCAGGCGCGCGGGCCTCTCGCACGACGAGGCGACCCTGACGCGGCCGCCGCGCGGGTTCGACCCGGACCATCCGCTCATCGAGGACCTCAAGCGCCTCTCCTTCACGGCCGGCGCCGAGTTCACCGAGCGCCAGGCCTGCGCGCCCGACTTTCCGGCTCGTTTCGTGACGGCCTGCCGCCGCGCGACGCCACTGATGCGGTTCCTGGCCGGGGCGCTGGGGCTCGCCTTCTGAGCGGGGCGCGACGAGTCGATCCCGTCTCGGCCTCCTGATCCGGTCTCGCTCTGACGCTCGGTCCGGCGTAGCATGGGGGCGCCGTGAGCCCAGGAAAGCTCGCCTCCGCAGGGATCGACCACGCGTCCCCGACCCGGGACGAGCTGCTTCGTCGGGCCAAGGCGCTCGTCCCGGTGCTCAAGGAGCGCGCGGCGCGCACGGAAGAGCTGCGACAAGTGCTCCCAGAAAGCGTTCGGGATCTGCTCGCCTCCGGCCTCATCCGGATCGGCAATCCACGCCGCTACGGCGGCCACGACGTCGAGGTCGACACGGCGTTCGAGGTGGGGTTCGAGCTCGGCCGCGGCTGCGGCTCGACGGCGTGGTGCTACTCGCTCTGGACGGCGCACAACTGGTGGCTCGGCCACTTTCCGGAGCGATGCCAGGAGGAGTTCTTCGCGACCGGTCCGGACACGCTCTTCTCCAGCGGCCTGAACCCGGCCGGCGGCCGAATCGAGCCCGCGAACGGCGGGTTCAGGGTGTCGGGCCGCTGGGGGTTCTCGAGCGGCTGCGACGCGGCCGCGTGGGTGATGGTGGCGGTGCCGGGCGCGCGCCCCACCGAGCCCCGGTGGCTCCTACTCCCGCGCTCGGACTACCAGATCGTCGACACGTGGTTCGCCTCGGGCATGCGCGGGAGCGGCAGCAAGGACATCGTGATCAAGGACGCCTTTGTGCCCTCGCACCGGGTCGTCGATCCCGAACGGTGCGGCGTCGAGGACATGACCGGCTGGGAACTGCACGGACGCTTGAGCTACCGCGCGCCGCTCCGGTGTCTGGCCGGATGGGACCTGGCCGCGCCCCTCATCGGTATCGCCCAGGGCGCGGTCGACGAGTTCGTGGCGCGCGCTCAGCGCATGTCGGGGCCCGGCCGCTCCGCGGATTCGGTGGCCCTGCAGCTCAGGCTGGCCGAGGCCGGCGCCGAGGTCGACGCGGCGCGCGCGCTCCACCGCCAGGACATCTGCGAGATCCTCGACCGAGCGGCACGCGCGGAGGGCTTCTCCGAGCTCGATCGCACCCGCTACCGGCGCGACAAGGCCTACATCGCGCGGCTGTGTGTCCGCGCCGTCGACCGCCTGTTCGAGGGCAGCGGCGCCCGTGCCGTCCTCGACGCGGAGCCGATCCAGCGCTGCCACCGCGACGCTCACGGCGCGTCGCACCACGCGGCGCTCAGCTGGGACCTCGTCGCCGAACAATTCGGCCGTCAAGCCATGGGGCTCGGACCGTAGCCGACACCCCGCGTGCTCGCAGGGGAGTCGAGAGGGGGCGGAGCCCGTCTCCAAAAGGAGCCAGAGATGAAGGTGGTCGACGCGCTCGCCGAGATCATGAAGCGCGAAGGCGTGGAATTTCTCAGCACATATCCGACGACCCCCGTGATCGACGCGGCGGCCGCCGCCGGGATCCGCCCGGTGCTCTGCCGCCAGGAGCGCGTGGGGGTCGGCATCGCCGACGGCTTCAGCCGGACGACGAACGGCCGGCGGCTCGGCGTGTTCGCGATGCAGTACGGGCCTGGCGCGGAGAACGCGTTCCCCGGCGTCGCCACCGCGTACTCCGATTCGGTCCCGATCCTGGTGCTGCCGCTGGGCCACCAGCGCGACCGCGCGCAGGTGTTTCCGCTCTTCAGCTCGGCGCGCACCTACGCCTCGGTCACGAAGTGGGTCGAGACCCTCAACCAGCCCGGAGAGCTCGGCGAGGTCATGCGCCGGGCGTTCAACCTGTTGCGGATGGGACGCCCCGGCCCGGTCATGGTCGAGATCCCGGCGGACGTCGCGCTCGCCGACGTCGCCGATCAGATCGCGCTCCAATATCGGCCGGTGAAAGCCACCAGCCCCGCGGGCAACGCCCGGGACATCGAGGCCGCCACGCGCGTGCTGCTGCAGGCGAAGGCGCCCGTGATCCACGCCGGGCAGGGCGTGATGTACGCCGAAGCCTGCCCAGAGCTGCTCGAGCTCGCCGAGCTGCTCCAGATTCCGGTCATGACCACGCTCGAGGGCAAGAGCGCGTTCCCGGAGGACCATCCGCTGGCGCTCGGGACCGCCGGCGGCGGCGTCATGTCCGGGCCGTCGTACCACTTCCTGTCACGCGCCGACGTGGTGCTGGGCATCGGCTGCAGCTTCACCAAGCACGGCATGGCCTCGAACATTCCGGCGGGCAAGACCATCATCCACGCGACCAACGACGAGCGCGATCTCAACAAGAACTACGCCACCGACCATCCGATCCTCGGCGACGCCAAGGCGGTCCTGCGTCAGCTCGTCGACGCGGCCCGGGACCTGCTGCGCGGCCGCTCCCGCGACGGCGGCGCCGCCGGCGAGGTCCGACAGGCGCGGGAGACGTGGCTCGCCGAGTGGATGCCCAAGCTCACCTCGAACGAGGTCCCGATCACGCCGTATCGCGTGATCTGGGACTTCATGCAGGCGATCGAATCGCGCGACGCGATCGTCACCCACGATTCGGGCAGCCCGCGCAATCAGCTCGTGCCGTTCTACCGCGCCGCGGCCCCGCGCGGCTACATGGGCTGGGGCAAATCCCACGCGCTCGGCACCGGACTCGGCCTGATCATGGGCGCCAAGCTCGCGGCCCCCGACAAGTTCTGCGTGAACTTCATGGGCGACGCCGCGTTCGGCATGACCGGGCTCGATTTCGAGACCGCCGTGCGCTGCTCCATCCCGATCACGACGATCGTGCTCAACAACTCCGCCATGGCGATCGAGCGCCACGCGCTCGTCGTCTCGCACGATCGGTACCGGACGCGCGACATCGGCGGCAACTATGCCGACCTCGGGCGCGCGATGGGCGGCCAGGCCGAGCGGGTCACGAAGCCGGCGGACATCATTCCGGCGCTCGAGCGCGCGCGGAAGGCGAACCAGGACGGCCAGGCCGTGCTGCTGGAGTTCATCACCAGCGAAGAGATCGCCTTCTCTCACCGGCGCGCGCTCTGAGGAGGCGGACCGAGAGCCATCGATGAGATTCGGCTGGCTGACGCTCGCCCACTCCGGGTCGCCGGAGGCCGACTACGGCGCGATCCAGGACCTGGTCGCTCAGGCCTGCTTCGCCGAGACGGCGGGCTTCGACGGGATCTGGCTCACCGAGCACAACTTCACGGGCGAGAGCGTCTACTGCGATCCGATCCCGTTCGCGAGCGTCGTGGCCGCGCGGACGTCGCGGATCCGGATCGGCTTCGCCGTGATCCAGCTGGCCCTTCGCCATCCGATCAGACTGGCGACCGAGCTCGCGCTGCTCGACAACCTCTCGGACGGACGGATCGACATCGGCGTCGGCCACGGGACCAATTTCAACGAGTACGAGTTCGTCGGCTACGGCCTCCGGAGCGACGACAGCCGCGAGCGGATGGAGGAGACGCTCGACGTGATGGTCCGCGCGTGGACCGAGTCGCCGCTGGTGCACGAGGGCAAGTTCTACCAGCTCCGCGTGCCGGCGCTCCGGCCCTCGCCTCGCCAGCAACCGCACCCGCCCATCTGGCGCAGCGTCTCGTCGGCCGGATCGGTCCGCGAGTGCGGCCGGCGGGGCGCGCCGATCATGATGGCGCGCATCCCGCTCGCCCGCGTGCCCGAGCGGCTGGCGCTCTACGAGACAGGCCTCGCTGAGAGCGGCCTCGGCCCAGAGCGGCAACGCGAGCTGCGCGAGCGCGCCGCGCTGTGGCGCTTCGTCCACGTCGCGGAGAGCCAGGCGCAGGCGGAGGACGAGCTGACGGCGGCGCTCCTGGAAACCCGCCGGCACATGGTCCACGCCCGCGAGAGCAACAACCCGGCCGACTTCCACGTCGAGGCCACTCGCGTGAACCCGTGGAACGATCCCCGCGTGTCGCACGAGGACGGCGTTCGCTACTCGCTGCAGACGTCCACGCTCTACGGCACCCCGCGGCGCGTCGCCGACCAGGTGGCGGAGCTGCGCGACGCCGGCGTCCACCACGTCTTGTGCCAGATCAGCTACGGGTACCTGCCGCACCGCACGATCCTCGAGTCGATGCGCCGATTCGGCGAGGCGGTGGCACCGCGGTTTCGCTGAGGTCCATCCGCTCTCTCCGGGGGCCGCTCATCCCCGAATCCGACCGTTCGTCCGATTGCCGACGACAGCCTTCTCGACGCGGACGATCCTGGGCGTCGAGGAGGAGCACCCATGACGGCACACAGGATCGGACAGCTCGCGATCGCCTCAGCGGTCGCCCTCACGCTATGCTGTGCCTCGATCGAGCCGGTCCACGGCCAGGCGGCGATGCCGGGCGGCTTCCCGAACGTGGTCAATGCGCTCAAGGCCGCCCCGGGGTGCCTCGGCGTCGACACGGGGCAGACCGCGAGCGGCCGACGGGTGATCTTCGCGTGGTTCGACGGCAAGAAGTCGCTGGTCGACTGGTATCACAGCGACGTGCACCAGAGGGCGATGCGAACGGTCTATCCAAACGGAGTGTTCGACCGCGAGCCGCTGCCGGATCTGCCCGACAGCACCGGCCCGATCCTCACGATCGTGTCGGTCAAGTTCGCCGACGCGCCGGCGCCGGGGGCGAGCGCGCCGCGGATCGTCGCGATCGGCATCGAGCTCTACGGGCCGCTGCCGGGCGGCGTGGCGGTAGGCGGGCGATTCGCGCCCGAAGGGGTCAAGGTGCCCGGGCTTCGCGACATCGAACCAGCGAGGGCGCAACAGCCCGAGCCTCGGTGAGCGCATGCTGAAGGTCCTCACGGTCACCACGGTCGGCGCGGTGCTGCTGGCGATCGTCACCGGCTT